>Ga0214247_1000058_pt1 | contig 84196 bp, 56 predicted proteins | sample TroBogypolimnion_18_FD_153085 | JGI IMG/M metagenome (GOLD analysis project Ga0214247, IMG submission 153085) | Freshwater microbial communities from Trout Bog Lake, WI - 03JUN2009 hypolimnion | ecosystem: Environmental > Aquatic > Freshwater > Lake > Hypolimnion/Profundal zone ... | reverse complement strand
TATTCCTGCTTGGTAAGCATTCCCCGCTTATCGAGGCAAAGGGTCATGATGGCGCCGATATATTCCGAACGGGTGATGATCTGTGCCTTGATATACGGCTCCTCAATCAGTTCAATCAGAGAGCCATCAGGCATTCCGGCCGGATTGTAGACTTCATAGGTCTCCCCGGCACGGGTGTGAATAAGGTATGAAACGTTTGGAACAGTGGTGATTACGTTCATATCAAATTCTCTGTCAAGCCGTTCCTGAATGATCTCCATATGGAGCAATCCTAAGAACCCGCATCTAAACCCAAATCCCAGCGCGGCCGATGATTCAAGGGTATAGGTGAGTGAAGCATCGTTGAGCTGAAGTTTCTCCATCGAAGCCCTAAGATCTTCATAGTCTTCACTGTCAATTGGATATACGCCTGCAAAGACCATAGGTTTCACCTCTTCAAAACCTGAAATCACATTCATGCAAGGTTGCTTCACATTGGTTACCGTGTCTCCAACCCTGATCTCGCGTGCGGTTTTAATGTTTGAAATGATATATCCCACATCACCTGCACTCAGCGTTTCGCGCGGATCAAGGGCCATCTTGAGCACGCCAACCTCATCCACATTATATTGTTTTTCGGTTGCGACAAATTTGACAACATCCCCTTTGCGAACCGTTCCGTTTACCACTTTCACATAGGCGACAACACCCCGGAACTGGTTGTAAACCGAATCGAAGATCAACCCCTGAAGTGGCGCTTCAGGATCGCCGGCAGGGGAGGGGATATCGGAGATTATCCGTTTGAGGATCTCATCAATCCCTTCACCGGTTTTACCCGATGCCCGAATGATGGTATCACGTTTACAGCCGATTAGCTCGATAATCTGATCTTCAACAACTTCAGGGTTTGCATTGGGAAGATCCATCTTATTGAGGATAGGGATAATTTCAAGATCATGTTCAATGGCAAGATAGAGATTCGAGATCGTCTGCGCCTGAATCCCCTGGGTAGCATCGATGATCAGCAAAGCCCCTTCACAGGCAGCAATGGAACGGGACACTTCGTACGAAAAATCGACATGACCCGGAGTATCAATCAGGTTAAGGCGGTATTTCTCGCCGTTCTGAATATAATCCATCTGTATGGCGTGGCTCTTTATCGTGATCCCGCGCTCCTTCTCAAGCTCCATATCATCAAGCACCTGAGCCTGCATATCGCGCCCGCTAACGGTCTGGGTAATCTCCAGAAGCCGGTCGGCAAGCGTACTCTTCCCATGATCGATATGGGCTATAATGCAAAAGTTCCTGATGTTCTTCATCTGCTAAAATCCTTATTTCCTTGATATTATTAATAATCGGTTTTTTCAAAACTCTACAAAGATATTCAAAATTCGATAATGGGAAATAGCTGGTTTATTTGATATCATTCAGAATTATGGAACCCGCACAAATTTAGAGGGCCCTTGCCATTATCGTTCTGCTAATCATCGTGATGATTGTTGATTAATTAACCAGGACAAGCGGGTGGAAAAGATTAAACGGCCCCGAGGCATCGCCCCGGGCCTGGTAATGGGAGGGCTAATGGTTAACCCGAACCGGATTTTGGGTTACGTATTCCTGTGCGTGGGAATAATACCAGGGGTTTTCAGATTGCAAACAAAATTAGAGCGGAGAGCAAAAAGCCCTGAATAGGTTAATATTCAGGGCTTTTCACAAAAGATAGCAGAACTCTATTCCTTCATTGGTTCCTTCTTATTCGAAGCGCCTGGAATCTGTTTCGAACTTTCGGCTGGTTGCTCTTCTTCATCTTTTATGGCCTTTTTAAACTCCTTCATCCCTTTGCCAATTCCGCCCATCATTTCGGGAATCTTTGAACCTCCAAAAAGCAGAAGGATGGCTCCTAGCAGGACAAGAATATGCCACGGTGCAAATGCGTCCATTTTGTATCAATTAAATAGTTATGGGGCAAAATTACAAATGTTTTAATCAGAGTGTGAATAAAATCAAAATAAATTTCGCTCCTCAAACCAGAACATGGATCGATTACAGACCAACCGGGGTTAAAATCTGAAAGTTATTGATCCTCCGTTTTGAGAAGCCACAACAATCACCGGTATCCATTAATTATTATCTTTGGTGGCAAAATTTCCAATAAAATTTTATCAATAATGCCCTTTGGGGTTAAAAATTTAAATCATGAGAAAAAACATTTTTTTGACATTATCCTTCGTCATTGCCCTTCTGCTGTCGCTGCCAACATTTGGGCAGGAGATTAACAAACTCACCAAAAAGGAGAAAAAAGAGGGATGGGTATTGCTTTTCAACGGCAAAAACTTCGATGGGTGGAGACAATGTAACGGTACAGCTATGCCTGCCAACTGGAAGATTGATAACAACACCATGCAAGTATTCACCGGAGCTGGAAAAAAACCGGGTCAGGGTTCAAACGGTGATATCCTTTTCCAGAATAAGAAATACAAAAATTTCGAATTGTCAGTCGACTTTATGGCCGGAACAGCCGGGAATTCAGGGATCTTCTACTATGTGCGTGAAGTACCGGGCGAGCCTATCTACTATGCCGCTCCTGAAGTTCAGGTGCTTGATAATAAGGATGCCTCCGACAATAAGGTTGCCAGCCACCTTGCAGGGTCACTTTATGACCTGATTGCCTGTGATCCCAAAACCGTTAACCCGGCAATGTCCTGGAATACAGTAGTTATTAAAATCAAAGATGGACATGCAACCCATATTATGAACGGGAAGAAAGTCGTTGAATACACATTATGGACACCGGAATGGGATGCCATGGTAGCTAAAAGCAAATTTAAGAATTTCAAAGGGTGGAGTGAAGGTATTGCAAAAGAGGGCTTTATTGGTCTCCAGGATCATGGATATTCGATCTGGTTCCGGAATATTAAAATCCGCGAACTCTAGTCTTTAAGCGAAAAAAGTTCTCTTGGGAACTTCCCCTGACCGGGATTATACCTCAGTATCTTCAGACGAAGATCAGGGTATCGTCCCGGTTTTTTTTGCACCCAACTACCGGCAGATTTTCTGAAATAACGACCTTTTAAACCTAATCCGCCGGGAGTTGTCTAACCTTTATATTAATCCTGCGAAAATTAAAAATCATGAGAAAGTTTAGTTTGGCCTTTTTCCTTTTAATTGGATTTATGAGTAGTCTGTTCGCGCAAAGCGATGTTTCACCATCAAAATGGAAACCAGGAGAGATTGTAATTGACGGTGTGGCCAATGAATGGTATAGTCCGCTGAATTTTTATGATGACAAAACCGGTTTAAACTATGCAATCTGTAATGATAAGCAATACTTGTATTTTGTTTTTACATGCCCAAACGAGATGAAAATGAGAAGGATTATGAGTGCCGGTTGGGCTATTCAACTTATATCGAAAGAAAAAAACAAGAAATTTAAGGCCTCTCTCACCTTCCCGGGGGTAAAAATGGCCTGGATTGGCGATAGAAGAGATGCAAATCCAGCGGAGCAAAAAATAACGGTTAATCCAATTGTAAGTGTCTATCAAGCTAAGATTTCAGCCGTTGATGCTAAAGGTTTTCAGACCAATCAGGGTGAATTGAGGTTGAATAACCGGAGTGGAATTAATATCGCAATCGGAGCCGATAGCCTCCAGCACATCGTTTTTGAAATGGCTATACCGCTTAGAGAACTTTATGCACAAAACAGGCTTCAACTGAATGAACTCATTACCTTAAATATTACGGTAAAGGCCATGGAGCGCCCCTCTTTTAACAATGGAAATAACGGAGGTGTATCCCCCAACGGGGCCATTGCCGGCATGGGAGGCGGAAGAGGTGGAAGAGGCGGAATGGGTGGCGGAATGTCACGGGGTGGAATGTCACGAGGCGGTAGCTCCCACGAAAATAGTTCGGGTGACAGAAGCGGCATGTTTGAGCAGGCCTCATTCAAACAAAAATTCAAATTGGTTCAAAATTAAACATGAAGGAGGGGCGAACTTCAGGCTGTTTTACTTTTCGCCATTTGCCGGATTAATCAATTCTGCCAGGAATTGTTATTGTTTCGTCACTCGGCTCCAACCAGACTATTCTGCACTATTCCCAAATTATACACAAAGCCGAATTCGGCCCGATTGAGTATCGAATTAATACCCATTCTAAATTATAGGTTACAAATCAAAACTCTTTCGAGTTATTATGATTAAAGACTATTTAATCGTAAACTCGCACTCTCAAAATCCAAACGAACAGAACCTGCCTTTTACCAGCAACGCTGCAAGATTTAAATTGCATTATATTTTCTAACAAAAATTACCACAACAAAGAGAAACTATGGAGAATTTTGAACAATTAAAAACAGTGAAGTTTTATAGCGGAGAAGTTACCCCACTGGAAATGCACAAAGTGCGGGTAGTCCAAAAACTTAACCTTTTACCGATAGAGGAGCGGAAAGAGTCGATCTTTGGAGCAGGGTTCAACACTTTTTTGCTGCAAAACAAGGATGTTTACCTCGATATGCTTACTGACTCGGGAACAAATGCCATGAGTGACAATCAGGTTGCGGCGATGAGTGTTGCCGACGACTCCTATGCAGGTTCGTCCAGTTATACCAAACTCGAAAACGCCATCCATGAAGTATTTAATCAGAAATATTTTTTGCCTGTACATCAGGGGCGTGCGGCTGAACACATTATTTCCAAGACGTTTGTCAAACCGGGGAAGGTAATTCCAATGAATTATCACTTTACCACAACCAAGGCCCATATCGAAATGATGGGTGGTATCGTTGAGGAGATCTATACCGACGAAGCGCTGAAGATCAAAAGCGATTTCCCGTTCAAGGGAAATATGGATATCAACAAACTGAATAAGATCATCGCTAAATGGGGTGCCGGAAATGTGGCATATATCCGTTTCGAGGCAGGAACAAACCTGATCGGCGGGCAGCCGTTTTCAATGGCCAATCTGCGTGAGGTATCCGCCATTGCCAAAGCGCATAAGATTATGCTGCTGATGGATACCAGTCTGATCAATGAAAATCTTTATTTTATTAAAGTCCGTGAGGAGGGTTATCAGAATAAACCAATCAAGGATATACTTCACGAGATGATGAGCTATACCGACTTCTCCTATTTTTCGGGGAGAAAGGTTAGCTGTACCCGCGGAGGGGGGATTTGCACCAATAACCACGACATCTATATGCAGATGCGCGACTGGGTCCCTCTTTACGAAGGATTTCTTACCTATGGCGGGATGAGTGTCCGTGAGATTGAAGCGATGGCCGTTGGTTTGGTCGAGACCCTCGATTTCAATGTGATCAGTCATTCTCCGACTTTCATTAAATACCTGGTCGATTCACTCGATAAAAAAGGGATTCCGGTTATCACCCCGTCGGGTGGATTAGGATGCCACCTTGATGCAAAATCATTTGTTGCTCATGTGCCTCAGCAGCAGTATCCCGCAGGAGCATTAGCCGCAGCTTTGTATGTGGCATCAGGGATTCGGGGAATGGAGCGCGGAACGATTTCGAGCGTACGCGATGCAAACGGAGAGGATATACTTGCCGATGTGGAATTGCTTCGTCTCGCTTTTCCACGCAGGGTATTCACCTTGTCACAAATCAAATACGCCGAAGACCGAATCCAATGGTTGTATGATAACCGCGAACTGATTGGTGGCCTGGAGTGGACCGAAGAACCACCGGTGCTCCGCTTCTTTGTGGGTAAACTCAAACCGATCGGCGATTGGGTGGACAAACTTGTGGCAAAATTCCGTGAGGATTTTGGAGATAGCCTTTAATAGCCAGGCTATTCGGCTATTAGATAATTCGGCTATTAGACAGTGTTATACAATCTGACAATGATAAATTGTCGAATTGTCACATGGTCTGATTGCCGAATTAACTTTTATTATTTTTGCTAAAAAAGAGGATGATGCAAATTCAAATCCGAAAAGGGGAGGGTTCAGACTGTGCTGCAATTGCCGGATTTCAGGTGGCCATGGCCTGGGAAACTGAGAAATACAAGCTCGATCCAGAAACCGTTCTGAAGGGTGTCGGAGCGGTTCTGGACAACGAAAAACTGGGCGCTTATTATGTGGCAGTGGTTGAAAATAAGGTTGTTGGCTCATTGCTAACTACCTTTGAGTGGAGCGACTGGCGCAATGGGACAGTCCTATGGATTCAATCGGTATTTGTCGATTCATCATGCCGGAAGCAGGGTGTCTACGCTGCCCTTTATTCCCATATCAAAGCATTGGTAGACGGTGAAGATTCGCTGAAAGGGATCAGGCTTTATGTCGATGAATCGAATAAAAAAGCGATGGAAGTTTATGCACGCCTGGGCATGAACGGTGAACATTACCGGGTTTTTGAGTGGATGAAGGAGTAATTCAACAATGTTGCAATTTGAAAATTCGACGATTTGAAGATTTGACACACTTGATTAACTCATAACTCTATAACTTATAATTTTCACCTCATTTCCCCTTTCTTTTAAATAGATATCCCATGTATGCGCCGGCAATTCCAGGGACCAATGCAAGCAATGATCCGAAATTATGAGTTGAGAGAATTCCGAATATCGGGATCCAGATGCTGACAGCCAGGGCAGTTAACCAGGGCTTTTCAGCAGTAAAAAACCCAAATAGAGCCGAAGCAACCAAAATCATTAATACGGAAATGCCGGTATCATCCCAGTGAGGGCTGGAATCGATCCACGCAATCGCGACTCCGGCAATAATAGCAGGAATCAGCAGAATAACAGATGTTTTTCTCATGTCTGTTTGAGATTGTAAGCCATTAAACTCTTTCCATGTCTGATAAAGAGGGTACCATTGCCAATAACCGGATGTGCGAAATGCTCTTTGGTCCCCCGGTTAATCTTAAATGCGCTAATCTCTTTGAGAGCTCCTCCGGCAGAATCGACAAGGTGCACATTCCCTTTTTCATCATAAAGATAGATCATTCCGTCGGAAAATATCGTAGACCCACGGCCAATTTTCAGTTGGCGGGTTACCTGGCCGCTCTCCATATCGAGCGACATCAGCTCCAGCCGGCGGTGCCCGGTTGCAATTAAATGGTTGTCAACCTGCACCACTCCCCCCATGATATTGTCGAATGGGAGGCAGCGCCAGACTTCGGTGATACTTTCACCATCGTCTGCCAGTTTAAGTTTTACCGTGCGGTTACCGTCGCCCGCTACATACCAGAGGTACCCGTTTTGATAGATCGGGGCATTGGAGTGGACGTTACCTGCCGTATCCTGTTTATGGGTAAAAAGAAGTTTTCCATTATCCGCATCGATTCCCAGCATCGACAACTCGGAAAAGGTGAGCAGGATATTGTGTTTCGGATGTTGAATGATTCCCGGGGAACAGAATGCCGAAAGCTGTCCCATCCCCTTGCATTTCCAGATCAGTTTTCCCGAAAAACGGTCCAAAGCAACCACATTAGTGTCGGCGCCACCGGGTGAGCAGTAGATCATCTGATCCTTAACGACCAGCCCTTCCGAGTATCCAAACATGGTATTTTTCCCGTGAAGATCGGAAAAGAGATTGACTGACCATATTTTGCGGCCATCTTTACGATCCAGACAAGCCAGTTCACCCTTTCCCGATGAGACGTAAACCAGGTTATCCACTACGGTCGGGGCAGAGCGGGAACCTGGAAATCCCTGGGTCCATTCGGGACCATAGGGCGATTTCCAGAGAAGATTTCCTTTGAGATCGAACGAAAAGAGAAAGGCCGTACTGTCGATCGCCCCGGTAACAAATACCGCATCATGAGTTACGACAGGTGAGCCGTAACCGTCACCCACCTGGTCGTTAGCCCAGAGAAGCTGGGGCCCCTCTTTGGGCCATTGTTTCAGCAGACCAGTGCCGGGATAACTGCCGTCACGGTTTGGACCACGCCACTGTGCGACTTCGGGTGGAGTGGAGCAAGCCACAATCTCCATTAAAAAGGGTAAAACAAGGAGAATTTTTCTCATGGTTCAGAATAACAGGTTGTTTTTATTATTATAATTCCGATTAAGCCCATTTAATCACAGGATTAACCGCATAATTACCTCTGTCTACCCGGACACGACCCGATCATGAACTTAGTTTTTCAGACGGCTCACTACAAGTTACTTTTTGACTCCGAAGCTTTTAAAACAGACAACTTAAAGTTTAAACCAAGGCCTGGGGAAATGCTGCCAGGCAACTTAAATCATAAATTAAGGCTTTTGTTTATTTTGAATTACTAAATCTTCAAATCATTCAATGGTCTTATCATCAAAATCTTCAAATTAACCCATTACCCCATTAACCCAATTCCCCATTACCGTCTCATCTCTTCCCTGAGGTATTTTGCTGTGTAGGATTGATTCAGCTTAATTATTTCCTCGGGCGATCCGCTGCATAACAACCGTCCGCCATCTTTCCCGCCTTCGGGGCCAATATCGATGATATGGTCGGCAACTTTAATCACCTCCATGTTGTGTTCAATGACAATTACGGTGTTCCCCTTGTCAACCAGTTTATTGAGAACCTCCAGCAATACCCTGATATCCTCGAAGTGGAGTCCGGTAGTAGGCTCGTCGAGAATATAGAGCGTCATGCCGGTGTCGCGTTTGCTTAACTCGGTGGCCAGTTTTACCCGCTGCGATTCTCCTCCCGACAAAGTTGTGGAGGACTGTCCCAGTGTGATATAGCCCAGGCCAACCTCCTGTAACGTACGTAACCGGTGAACAATGGCGGGTATACTCTCGAAGAACTCAACTCCCTGGTTGATGGTCATGTCGAGCACGTCGCTGATTGATTTTCCCTTAAACCGTACTTCGAGCGTCTCGCGGTTATACCTTTTGCCGTTGCATTTGTCGCAGTGGACATAAACATCTGGAAGAAAGTTCATTTCAATCACCTTCATCCCGGCCCCTTCGCACTCTTCACACCGGCCCCCCTTGACGTTAAACGAAAACCTTCCGGGCTTGTATCCCCTGATTTTCGCTTCGGGCAGCAGGGTAAACAGCGACCGGATATCGGTAAAAACCCCGGTATAGGTGACCGGATTAGAACGGGGGGTACGTCCGATTGGTGATTGGTCGACCTGTACAACTTTATCGATCAGGTCAATCCCTTCGATGGAAGAGTAGGCCAGCGGGTCGAGTAACGATTTGTAGAAATACTGGCTTAGAATTGGTTGTAACGTTTCGTTGATCAGCGTTGATTTGCCGCTACCCGAAACACCGGTAACGCAAATCAGTTTACCGAGCGGAAATTCAACATCAATATTTTTAAGGTTATTGCCCGAAGCTCCCCTGATAATTAACGATTTGCCATTACCCGGCCGGTGGGTTTCGGGCACTTCGATCCGTTTCTTTCCGGTGAGATACTGGGCAGTCAGTGTATTTTGCTGAAGCACCTCAGACGGGAGGCCGGCAGCCACAATTTCGCCGCCATGAATACCGGCTAACGGTCCCATGTCGATCAGGTAATCGGCCTGCAGCATCATATCGCGGTCATGCTCCACGACCACTACCGAGTTGCCCGTATCGCGCAGCTGCTGCAGCGAATTGATCAGCCGCAGGTTGTCGCGGTGATGCAGGCCAATGCTGGGTTCATCCAGAATATAAAGGACATTTACAAGTTGTGATCCGATCTGCGTGGCCAGCCTGATTCGCTGAGACTCCCCGCCTGACAGGGTTCCCGCAGGACGGTCAAGCGACAGGTAGGTTAGCCCGACATCAATCAGAAAGCGGAGCCGTGTTCGCAGTTCCTTAATCACTTCTGTGGCAATCTGCAATTGACGGCTGCTGAGTCTCTCTTCTATGTTATCGAAGAAATCGGAAAGCTCGCAAATATCCAGCTTTGAAAGTTCCGAAATATTTTTCCCGTCTATTTTAAAATGAAGGGGCTCCTGCTGCAGGCGCTGACCATTACAGTCGGGGCAGGTTTTACTCTGATGGAACTGGTCGGCCCATTTTTGTGCGGTTTTCGAGAGGTTATCATTTTTCTGATTGAGGATATATTTGACAATCCCCTCATAGGTCATCAGGTAATCGATCGAACTGCCTAACGGTGAGTTTTTAAGTTGCAGTCGTTCACCTGTTCCGAATAAAATGGCATTCAGGGCCTCCTCTGAAATCTCACCTACCGGGGTTTTCAGGGTGAAACCGAATTTCTCTGCCAATGCCTCTATCTGCCAGAAAATCATGGTGTTTTTCTGCGGACCGAGGGGTGCAATTCCCCCCTTGGCGATGGAGAGGGCCGGATCGGGGATCAGTTTGGCCTGATCGATTTCCGTGATCTCTCCCAGCCCGTTGCACTTATGGCAGGCACCCTGAGGTGAATTAAAGGAGAAGCTGTGGGGTGCAGGATCGTTGTAGGAGATGCCCGTTGTGGGGCACATCAGGTGGCGCGAAAAAAAGCGGGTATCTCCCGACTCAGCATCCAGAATCATGATGATGCCCTGCCCATGTTTCATGGCAATGTCCACAGAGTCACGAAGCCGCTTCCGGTCGCCTTCATCCACAACCACCTTGTCGATCACCATTTCGATGTGGTGATTTTTATACCGGTCCACTTTATAGCCATGGGTCATCTCCCGTATTTCGTTGTCGACACGGGCATAGAGGAATCCCTTTTTGCGAATTTGCTCAAAGAGCTCGCGGTAATGCCCTTTGCGTCCCCGGACAACAGGGGCAAGGATCATGGTGCGTTTCCCCTGGAATTTCTCAATAATCAGATTGATGATCTGTTCATCGGTATATTTGACCATCTTCTCCCCGGTGTTATAGGAATAAGCCTCTCCGGCGCGGGCATAAAGCAACCGGAGAAAGTCATAGATTTCGGTGACCGTTCCGACGGTTGAACGGGGATTTTTATTGGTGGTTTTTTGCTCGATAGAGATCACCGGACTTAATCCGGTGATTTCGTCAACATCGGGGCGCTCCATATTCCCTAAAAAACTACGCGCATAGGCCGAAAAAGTCTCAATATACCTGCGCTGACCCTCTGCATAGATCGTGTCGAATGCCAGCGACGATTTTCCGCTTCCGCTTAGTCCGGTAATAACAGTGAGCTGATTCCGGGGTATCTCAACATCTATATTTTTGAGGTTGTGCTCTCGCGCCCCCCTTACCACAATTTTATCTTCTCCATCCATCTGTCTGGTAATCTTTACAGTAAAAGGGTTAAATTAGTTTAGCCCGGCTTAATCCGTGAAAACAAATCTACGGTATTTCCCGACATCCGGGATCTTAAACGCATAGGTTTTTTTCTTTGGGTTTTTCAGGCAGGTCTGCTTTAGCCAGGGATTAAACTGTTTGAACAGCTTGTAATTGATCTTATTGGACCTTGCAAAATCGGTGAAATTCTTTATGCTCCCATCTACTTTTATTTCGGTCACGGGGATCGTGGGGTACTTTTCATCCTCATTAACCTTAAAACCGTACTTCAGCGGATCGCCGATTACCAGTTTGAGGGCCAGAATGCGGTAGAGGTATCTGGAGGTCTCTTCGTTGAGCAGCAAATCGTAATAACTCTTGCTGTTTTGCTGGATTTCCTGTTTCCCGATTCCGCTCACACCGGCATTGTAAGTTGCAGCAACGATGGTCCAGTTGCCATAAACGGCAAATGAATTTTTAAGGAACCGGCATGCAGCCTCGGTTGCTTTTTCGATGTGATAACGTTCGTCCACTTCATCATTGACCTCGAGCCCGTTCTCAATCGCGGCACTTTTCATAAACTGCCAGATTCCTGCGGCTCCTGAAGGGGAGACAATTTTGTCCAAAAATCCGCTTTCAGCCAGGGCCAGGTATTTGAAGTCATCCGGAACCTGGTTTTTCCTCAGGATCGGTTCTATGATCGTAAAATAACGGTTTGTTTTTTTTATGTAGAGCAGCGCCTGAGAATGAAAATTTGCCACACTTAACATCTCCCGGTCGAGCGATTCCCTGACATCAAAATTATCAAGGGGTACCGTCTCATGAGCAAAATCGAGTTTCTCCGGAAGCGGAACGGTGGCAAAGTAAATTTTCTGTGTTTGGGCAGACGATTCTACCCCCTGATTTTTAACCACATCGGAATGGGAGCAGAAAAAAAGACCCCCAACCATCACACAAAAAGAGATCACTGAAAGCAGAACCACTACCCGGGAAAGGTTATTTCTATTGTTCTTTGGGTTTATATCTTCCATAAGAGTGCATAAAATAAGCCTGCAAAGTTAGTTGATTCCCGCATGGAATCCAATTGATGCAAGCAAACTCAATCAAAACAATAGGTCAGACCGGTGGCTATTTCCAGATGATCGGCTTTATAATTGACAGAATTAAGGGCGCTTAATGAGTTGAGATCATGTCGTAAACGGGGTTCGACAGTTATTGTAATCCGTTTGGTAATATCGTATCCAAATTCCATTCCGACTAATGCGGAACAGTTTACCGATTGCATATTGGCTGTTTTGCCCTTGCTGATTGGTTCATTGTTTACAGACAGGAGTTCGCTATTTCCGATCAGAAATGCAGCGCCGAATCCTCCGGTAAGACTTACCCCTATTTTCTGGTCTGCCAGCTTACATGCAGCGTGAACTGGCACTTCGATATATTGGAAGCGCCTTTTTGATGAGCTTTCTGCGCTGTTCTGAACCGTTTGCCGGATGTTTTTACACACCACTCCCGAGCGAAGAGAAATCCGCCTGCTCACCCTGTAGCCGGCCAATACTCCTGCCGAAAAAGTATTTTCCGAGGTGATTTTTTGATTTTCTGTATTTTGAGCGCCCATGTAATTAATCTCAGTAAGCTGATCATTATTTTGTGGCAGGTTGTTCAATGCCGGGGCATACTCCGCTCTAAGACTCCACCGTTTATTCACCCGGAGGATTTGAGGGACAAGAGAAACTTCAGCGCTCTTGTCCGGTCCGATCCCCTTATATGTATTTGAATGAATTGATTTTGTATCTGTTACGGCAATGGCGGGATGATTGTTATTTTCCGGGACAGTACTTTCCGGTGCGGCTTTTCCGGTATCTGAACGTTCATTCAGAGAATTTGCCGGTAGTTCATGATCTGGTACTGTGCCAACCTGTCCACCTGACCTGGGATTGGAGGTTTGGCGGTTTACTGCAACATCAGGGCTATTTGCAGCAATGGCTCCCGGCAGCGACATTTTGGAGGTTTGAATTTTAATCTCTTTTGGGGGATTCACCAACGCACTACTGGTTTTACTGACAGCAGGATGCGTCATATTGAGATTCTCTTTTCTGAATTCACTTTTATCCGTTTGAAGGGCTGTCTGCTCAACCTGTATATCCGGGTGGGCTGCTGAATTATTCATCCGCCAACCGGCGAAACAGGCCAGAACAATGGTTGCGGCAATGCTCACCGTTTTTAGCCCGGTTAAAAACCAGGTGCGGTAATTGAGCCGTTTCTCAATACCTTCCCACGCGGAACCAGGCGGAGTCTTCTCAAAGCGCTCCAGATTCTGCTTAAATAATTGGTCTATATCATTTTGTTTACTCAGCATACGTTGGTTATAACCCGGTTTTCTTCCATTCCGAAATTCTCCATCACCTTCTTCTGCAGGATTACCCTTGCCCGTGAGAGATTAGATTTGGAGGTTCCCTCATTGATGTTCATTAATTTGGCAATTTCCTGATGGGAGTACCCTTCGATGGCAAACAGGTTAAATACCATCCTGTAGCGCGGTGGAAGTTCCTGAACCATCTTCATTAAATCGTCGGCGGAAATGGCCGATAATGTCTCTTCCGAATAGGGGATGTTTTCGTAGATCATCATGTCTTCTACCGGATAGAGCTGGTTGTTTTTCCTGAATTTCTCCAGCGAAGTATTGGCCATAATGCGGCGCATCCAACCTTCAAACGACCCTTTGAACCCAAACTGGGAAATTTTTGTAAAAACACGGATGAATCCATCATGAAGATTATCTTCAGCTTCACCTGCATCTTTCGAATACCTCAGGCACACACCGTACATCCTGGATGAAAAGTGGCTGTACAATGCTGCCTGTGCCTTACGGTCACCCGATGCACATTTTCGTATTGTTTCTTCGAGATTGGTCACACGTCACTTTTAAATTTAAATACGGCAAAATATTACGACCCGAAGGAACACTAAAATTCAGATTAATAATTTTAAAATATGTTAAAGAACGACAAAGAATCTTATGGTTAAGAGCATTTTTTTATTGGATAGGTTGCGTTGGCCTCAAAAAAACAGTATCTTTAAACTGCATAAATTCATTACAAAATGAAAATAAAAATTTCGGTCATTCTAATGGTTTTGTCCCTGTCAGTTGCCGGATGTTCCAAGAATATTTCGTCAGATTCAACTCCCGGCAATATTGTATTGACTCCCAAATCATTGAGCCTGGTCAAGGCTGATAACACCTTTACGTTTAATCTCCTTTCGAAAATACCCGATAGTCAGGGGCATAATGTGATGGTTTCGCCGCTAAGCATTTCTCTGGCTTTGTGTATGACGCTCAATGGAGCCGATGGCATCACCAAAAGTGATATGATCACCGCGTTAGGGCTCAATGGTCTGAGTGTCGATGAGATCAACCAGATCTATACGGACCTGATTTCAGCGCTAAAAAAGGCCGACTCGAATGTCATTATGGATATTGCCAATTCCATCTGGATTAAGAAAACCTTCCCGGTGCTGGATTCATTTATTGCTGTCAATCAGAAATATTATGATGCCCAGGTTCAGACGCTTGATTTTAATCAGGCTGCCCTGGCAACCATAAATAATTGGGTAAGCGGGAAAACAAACGGTAAAATTCCGTCAATTCTGGATCAGATTTCGAACCAGGAAATTATGTTTCTGATTAATGCCATTTATTTTAACGGAAAGTGGCAGGTTCAGTTTGAGAAATCGAGTACTGAGAATGGTTCCTTTGCCCTTGCCTCAGGATTAACGGCGACTGTTCCGCTGATGATGATCAAGGAGAATTTTGGGTATTCCGAGCAAACCGGATACCGCGCGTTGAAGATGCCTTATGGACGTGGAAAATTTGAGATGGTCATGCTCCTTCCCGATGCCGGGATCTCTGCAGATCAACTGATACAGCAATTGAATCCTTCACTCTGGGAGAATCTGAAAACTGCCTTGGCCATTGACAGTGAGGTAGATGTGTGGATTCCCCGGTTTAAATTTTCATGGGAAAGCGATCTGAATGATTTGCTCTCATCGCTCGGTATGGCTGTTGCCTTCTCCGCTACGGAAGCCAATTTCTCCGGGATAAATGCCACCGCTCAGCTCTTTATTTCAAAAGTAAAACACAAGACATTTATTGAGGTGAATGAGGAGGGGACAGAAGCTGCTGCAGCCACCTCCGTTGGAATTGGGGTTACCAGCGTTGGTCCCGGCGGCCCTCAGTTTCATGCAACACGTCCATTCCTTTTCTTTATCACCGAAGAGGATACGGGCGCCATTTTATTTGCCGGGAAAGTAGAAAATCCCTTGCTGATCAATTAGATTCTGGAGCTTTATTGTAGACATGATTTAAATGATCCGAAATGCGCCATAGAACCATCAAAATAGGCTTGTTGTTATTTCTGACCTCCGTATTATGGGGCGCGTGCATTACCGCTCCGTTTGAAATTCCTTTCAACAAGGTGGATTGTTACTTTCAGTATGAATATGTCAATTATGCCTGGGGGTTCAACCATAGCGGGTATACCATCACCCCATCGGGGGAAATCTATACATTCGATAAAACAACACCGTGGGTATTTGCCAGCAATAACCAATTGTCATTAAGCGCATTGCAAAATAATATCAAGGCTTCGGCCAGGAAGGATACGCTGATTAAAAGCGCCGATATAGAATACTATCAACATTTTGCGTTAGATGCAATGGCAGGAACTATTAGTGATCCCTTAACCCGCGGTGCAGATATGGGCCTTGCCATCTGCAAAATACTTGTTCCGGATCCCGCCACATCACCGACCAGTTATAAAGAGGTTATCCTGACCCAGACCGGCGATACGGAAGTTCATAATCTGGCCCCTGAGGCGGCTTTGATCGCTGCCTGGCTGATGAAAATGCGGTAGGGATGGTCGTGGGCCGAGACCCACAGCTGTGCCTCTCTGCAATTTAAATGGGTGCCCCGACAATTTAAATCCAACTCTGCCCGGTTAATCCATTCCCAGGGTTTTCTTTTCGCAAAGAAAAGTTTAGCTTTGGCAAAAAAAATCAATGGGAGCACTCTTTCAGCAGGTATTGACCTGGTACATGGACCATATTACCTATTCAAGTGTATTTTTATTAATGGTGATTGAAAGTACATTTATCCCCTTTCCATCCGAATTGGTCATTCCGCCTGCTGCCTATAAAGCGGCAAACGGAGATATGAATATTTTTCTGATCATTATTGCAGGGTCACTGGGCGCTATTGTGGGTTCAATGTTTAACTATTACATGGCTAAATGGCTTGGAAACAGGATTTTAATTAAATTCGCCAATACCAGGCTTGCTCATCTGATGATGATTGACCAAACAGCTATTGAGAAAACGGAACATTATTTCTTAAAGCATGGAAAGACCTCGACATTAATTGGCCGGTTGGTCCCGGGAATCCGCCACCTTATTTCAATACCCGCAGGGTTGGCAAATATGAAAATGCGCGATTTTATCCTTTTCACCGCGATCGGTGCGACGGCCTGGAACCTGATCCTTGCCCTGTTGGGTTATTTCTTTTATTCTCAGAAGAATATTCTCGACAAATATTATAAAGAGCTAATAATCATTATAATAGCAATCGGATGTATATATGTTATGTATTTGATTTATAAGGGTCTTAAAAAGAATAACGGCGGGGAGGAGTAATAGTCCGTTATTCTGTTCCGGCCGGGAACAGCGATATCAAATAACTTGCTCTTCCTTTAGAAAATTCTAAGAAAGTGATTCTCCAGATGTTTTCGCATTGCCTTCCGAAACTTATCTGCATTATGTAACCGCAGTACCTCCACTAACTCCTTGTGGGAAACGAATTTTTTATCTGCCGCTGATGTATTATGTATTAATCCGCTGGTATAGGCATATTTGAATACAGGCAGCAGCATTCGCTGAAAGCTTTTCAGCGTCTCATTGCCTGTCATTTCATAAAGTTTTCCATGAAATTCAATCTCATAGTCGACATCAAACAAGGTATTTTCCGCCCGGACGGGCTCATCTTTGACAATTGAGAATAACTCCTCAATGTCTTTGTCTGTGGAGCGATTTACCACCAGATCGGCCATTCCTACCTCAATGACCAACCTCATTTCAAAAATATCCCTCAATGTCCGGTCGTCAAGAATTTTGGGAATCATTGATTTTTGGAGAATTTCCGCCAGATCGGGACTTTTAATCACGGTTCCCTTATGTTTGATCGATTCAATCAACCCCATGGTTTTCAGGCGGGTTAATGATTCCCGGATTACGGTTCGGCTAACCCCCATGGCCGATGATAGTTCCATCTCTTTGGGAATTGAATCGCCAGCTTTTAATTCTTTCCGGATAAAATAATCAATCAGGTACATCTCCACTTTATCTACAAGACTGCTTGTATCGATTGCCTTAATTGTTGGGGTAAGTTCTTCTGGATCCATAGTCTGCAAATTTAAAAAAAAAGTGCTTAAATATTTGGAGATACTAAATTGATATATTATTTTTGACGCATTATGTATGACATAATACAAAATTAAATAATTAAACTACAAAAACAAATGTTATGAGGAAAATTATTGCACAAAAGCTCCTTTTACTGGGATTGGCATTTTTTCTGTCATTCACGATGGGCATGGCACAGAGAACAGTGAAAGGGACAGTAACAGATTCAGCAGACAGTAAGACTATTCCCGGTGTCAATGTGATTATCCGCGGGACAACAACCGGAATTGTGACAGACGTAAATGGTAATTTCACCCTGCAAGTCCCTGCCGGAAGTTCTGAACTGGCCGTTTCGATGCTCGGTTTTGAAACTCAAATTATCAAACTGGGGAATTCCGGTACCTATTCTGTCGTGTTGACCAGTGCGACCCTGGCTTTGGATGAGGTGGTGGTAACGGGTTACGGGGGCACCCAAAAACGTGCGAAAGTGACCAACTCGATCACATCGGTGAAAGATGAAACGTTGCAAATTGGAGTTCACTCCAATCCTGCCCAGGCGTTGTCGGGAGCTGTTTCCGGTTTAAAAGTGACCCAGTCATCGGGAAATCCCGATGCAGTACCAACAATTATTCTGCGTGGGGGAACCAACCTTGATGGAACAGGGTCACCACTGATTATGGTAGATGGTATGGTTCGATCTGATTTAAGCGGGATCAATCCTGAAGATATCGAAACGATGGATGTTCTGAAAGATGCGGGCGCCACCGCCCTTTATGGTGCGCGGGCGAATAATGGTGTAATCCTGATTGCCACCAAACATGGTAAAAATGGGGTTATGGAAATCAACGTGAAGGTGAGGGAAGGATTGAATTACCTTCATAACCCTTACCATTTCCTAAATGCCGGAGATTACCTGTACTGGCAAAGAACAGCTATTTCGAACGGTTCCAATATGTACCAAAAAAGTGACGGATCCTGGACGGGAGCTACCACAATGACCAGTTTAACTGCTGCTCAGCCTTACGGCACCGGAAACGCCTATTTTGATCCGGCCAATCCAACGGTACCACTCGATGGCAATTTGGATGGACGCGCGATATGGAGTCCAATGCTTTTGACCGACAACAATAAATTTTTATTGCAAAAAGGCTGGAAATCAATGACCGATCCAATTTACGGAAGTCAAATTATCTATTCTGAATTTGACATGAAAAAGATGGCATTTAGCAATCCTGCCTTAACCCAGGACTATAACATTTCAGCATCGGGAGGCAATGACAAGGGGACTTATTATCTTGGTCTTGGCTTTAATAATCAGCAGGGACTTCCGATACAGACCTGGTATCAGCGTATTAACTTTGTTTTTAATGGTGATTACAAGATTCGTGACTGGTTGACCTCCTACAGTTCAGTTCAGCTCACTGATGCCAAATGGTATGACCAGCCACAGTCGACTGAAGCCAGTTATTTTGCCCGTATGCTTAGCGCACCTCCTACAATGCGCAAGTACGGTCCAAGTGGGAATCTGATCCTGGGCAGAGGAAATGGTGATGGTGACCCGGCGGTTGATATCAGTAAGTTCAAACGGAACAACAACAGTGATAAATTCAATTTTGGGCAATCGTTTAAAATCGATTTCAACAAGGAGCTTAATCTGAAATTAAATGCATTGTGGATGTACGATGAGGCATATAATGAATCTTTTAACCAGGATTACCTGAACGGTGCAAATACGTGGGTGAGAACACGCGCTTCCTCTGCACAGTTTAACCGGACAATGTCTCAAACCTATAATGCAATATTGAACTACAACACAAAAATTGGGAAAGATCATAATATAGGAGCACTGGCAGGTACAGAGTTCTACGACACTTACAACTATGGTGTTCTCGCTTCCGGCTCAGGAGCTCCGACCGATGCATTTGCAGATTTGCAGTATACCTCAACCGCAGCAGGGTTGCGCACCACCGATACCTGGCATACCCGCCAGCGAATCCTCTCTTTTTTTGGTCGTGCAAACTACGATTACAAGGACAGGTACCTGTTAGCTTTGACTGCCCGCGAAGACGGATACTCGCTATTGCTTGGCAATCAAAGGTTTGGGTTCTTTCCTGGGGCCTCTGCAGGATGGGTGATCTCACGTGAAGATTTTTTTAAGCCCATAGAGGATATTGTATCTTTTGCAAAGATTCGCGCCAGTTATGGTTTGAACGGTAATGTCTCGGGTTTGTCTGCTTATCAGACTCAGGGTTCTTATGTCTCAACAGCATCCACTTACAACAATCAGGTTGGCTATCTGATCGGAGCTATCGCAACACCGAACCTGAAATGGGAGAGGTCCACCACGGCAGAATTGGGTGCTGACCTGGGATTTCTGCAAAATAAACTCAATGCCGGTTTCTCCTTTTACAACCGTTTAACCAGTGACAAATTTGCAAACATTCCATTGCCTTCCTCATCGGGTATCTCATCGATCAACTCAAATAATGGAGAAATCAGAAACCGCGGTGTGGAAATTGATGTAAGCATTAAAGCAATCAATAAAAAAGACTGGAACTGGACCATCGCTGCCAATGCCACTCACTATATTAATACCATCATGAAATTGCCTGCAAACGGATTGCCCCGTAACCGTCAGAGTTCATTCCAGGTATACGATCCAAAATCCAAACAGCTGATTTGGGTCGGCGGGTATCAGGAAGGTCAGCGACCTAATGATCTCTATGCGTTCAAATCTTTGGGGGTCTTCAGGGACGCTGCTCAGGTGGAAGCGGTTGCCGGCAGTCGCAAAGATATAACGACTGGTAACAATGGAAGTACGGGTAAACCACTCTTTGGACCCGATCTTTGGGCGACGATGTCGGATGCACAAAAAGCAGCGGGATTTCCGATTCAACCGGGTGATATAAATTGGAAAGATGTGAATGGGGATGGTGTTATTGACAACTTTGATATGGTAAAAGTTGGCAACACAGACCCAAAGTGGTTTGGTGGGTTAACCAATACTCTTAGATGGAAAGCGGTGACATTCTCTGTCAGAACTGACTATGCAGCAGGGTTTTATCAATACGACCAAATTCTCCCCTGGTTCATGGGTGATATGCAGGGATCATACAATGGCGTCGAACAGGTAAAATCGACCTGGACCCCGAAAAACACATCAGCCTATTTCCCAAAATACAATTGGGCAGATCAGACCAATAAACGTAACTATGCAAGGCAGAGTAGTATGTTCTGTTATGAGGCTAGCTACCTGGCTTTCCGCGAACTCTCGTTATCCTATGCATTACCCAGGAAAATATTGACAATGACCGGTTTCAAAGGCGCTGAGGTTACAGTTACAGGGCAAAATCTGGGATATCTGACAAAGTCCAAACTCTATACCCCTGAGGTTTCAAGTACAGCTGGTACCAATGGCGGTTATTCTCTCCCAATTACAATTATTATGGGGGTAAATCTTAAATTTTAATTTGGCGAACAATGTTTTCAAATAAAATAAAGGCATGATCATGAAAAAAATAAAATACTATTCGTTAGCTGTAACCTTAATCTTCCTTTTCTCCTCCTGTAATAAGCTGAATCTGGCTCCGGAAGATTTTTACGGAAGCAACAATTTCTGGGCCAATCAGGCACAGGTCCAGGGCTTTATTTATGGCCTTCACCAACAACTCAGGAGTGCAAGTGTAAATTTATGGCTCATGGGTGAAGCCAGGGGGGGGACCCTGAAATTAGGCACAGGTGTATCAACTACAAGTGTCAGCATGAACTATGTAAGTCCGTTTATTGATCAGGGTTTCACCAGTACCAAAACAGGCCTTACCGCATGGGCCGGATTATATGGAAATATATTGAATGTCAATCTCGCCATTCAGAAAGTAGGGCAGCAGTGCGCTTTTCTGTCAGCAGCCAATCGCCAGTTTTATCTCGGACAACTTTATGGAATGAGGGCATTTTACTATTTCTGGTTATACCGTACCTACGGAGGAGTTCCTGTGGTTACTGACGTAAAAGTGGTAAATGGGGTTACCAGTGCAAAGGACCTTTATCTTGCACGGTCCACCCCAAAGGCAACCCTTGATTTCATTAAAGCTGATATCACTCAGTCTGAAACCAATTTTGGCACGAATGCCACCATTACTGATGCTAAATCAATGTGGTCGACTTATGCTACACAAATGCTTAAGGCAGATGTTTATATGTGGTCTGCAAAAGTGGCAACAGGCGATCAGGTTCCGGTGAGCTCTGACATTACCACGGCTGAAACGGCATTAAATTCGGTTGTAAATTCAGCCACTTTTTCATTGCTGCCAAATTTTAAGAACGTATTTGCCTATTCTCAAAAAGGGAATTCGGAGATTATTTTTGCTTTACGTTACCTCGATCCGGAAGCCTCCAACAATGTCTCAAATTTTGTATACGATGTAACTTTTCTTTCCAATGCCTATTCACCGTCAGGTAAGTTAATGGGCGATACCCTTGGATTAAAGACGAATCTCGGATTGCAAAGAAATGAGTACGATTTTCCTTTCTGGCAGGCATTCAGTCCGACTGACACCCGGCGAGATGCTTCTTTTCTCCATTTTTACTATAAAGATGCGACAGGTCATCTGACCGTGAATGGTACTATCCTGAGCAAATTCCCCGGATATTTAAATACCTCCGGAAACAGGGTATATGCTGATGACATCCCTATTTACCGTTATGCAGATGTTCTGTTAATGCAGGCCGAAGTGGCCAATAAAGAGGGAAAGGATCCATCGCAATACATTAATGCGATCCGCCAACGGGCTTACGGGGCTAATTACAATAGCACCTTGGCTTACGTTAATCAGGACTTCGCTTCAAATGAGCTGGCCATACTTGCTGAAAAAGACCGTGAATTTGTTTGGGAAAACAAACGCTGGTTCGACCTGGTCAGGATGCAGGATGCTTCGGGAACATCATTGGCATTCTCATCTGCCCCATCTGTAATCTATGGAAGGACAGCAGCCGCTTTACCCACCTCCCAGGCTTATAAACTCTTAATTCCAGTTGACGTCAATACCTTAAACGGTGATCCAACCTTGATTCAAACATCTGGATATTAGGCCTGTATTGAATTTTGTGAAATTGTTCGGTAAAAAGAGGCCGGTTCGGCGGCCTCTTTTACCAGATAATCATGAACAGAAAGGCAATTCCCCGATTATCTGACTTGCTTAATTGATGATTAGTTCATATTTTGTTCACTAATAAAATCGATCGGTTGTACCCCTAAGTGACACCCAGCTATGAAAAAAATAGTTTTGTTGTTGATTATATTTTTTACTTCCGGTTGTTATGCCCAAAGAACCGGTATAGAATCACTCTACGGACAGATTTCGGGTGTAAAGTTGTCACCTTCGGGAATCCCTGCGATAAAAGGTAAGGTTGATGAAACACTGTATACCTTAAAAATTCAATACGAAAGAGGGAAAGAAAATTTATTTCTCGAGGATATCACCATCAACTTTACACCATCCAGTCAAACAGAATGCATTGCCGTACTTTCTGCTGCCAATGGAGGCACAGGCAACCTGCTGTATGGCTCATCAAAGAATATAGCCATTAAAACCATCTTAAAAGGAAGATGCCTCATGGTCACAGGCTCCAACCTGATAAACCTGAATTTTTCCCTGAAAGATAATGCATTGCTGATCAAAACCTTTGAAATTCAGAATATTGAACTTGCCTTTAGTGATCATCGCACGATTAAAATACCCCCTGAATCGGGATTTGTTTATCGTCCGGCTATCCTGTTGAGGGCGGCAGGTCAGGATGGCGCCGATACATACCGTATTCCAGGATTGGCAACAACCAACCTGAACACACTGATTGCCGTCTATGATATTCGGTATAAAAGCAGTCGTGATCTCCAGGGTAACATCGATGTTGGAATGAGTCGGAGTACAGATGGTGGCCAAACCTGGGAATCAAAGAAAAAAATCATGGATATGGGTGAATGGGGAGGTAAACCCAATATCGAAAATGGAATAGGTGATCCGTGTATACTGGTGGATAACTGCACCAATACCATTTGGGTAGCGGCGCTTTGGGGACATGGAAAACCAGGAAAGTCTGTTTGGAGTAGCTCCGGACAGGGACTTACCCCTGAAGAAACAGGCCAGTTTATACTCGTAAAAAGCGATGACGATGGTCTGAACTGGTCGGAACCCATAAATATAACTGCACAGGTAAAAAGACCCGAATGGAACCTTTTCTTCCAGGGACCCGGTAAAGGCATTACCATGCACAACGGAACGCTGGTGTTCCCGGCCCAATATAAAGATGAGAATCAGGTACCGTGGTCAACAATCATCTATAGTAATGACCATGGAAAAACCTGGAGGACAGGAACAGGGGCTAAATCAAATACAACAGAGGCCCAGGTTGTTGAACTGTCGGATGGAAGCCTGATGCTCAATATGCGTGACGACCGAAACCGAAAAGATAAGAGTGACACGAACGGCAGAGCAATAAGCATAAGCCATGATTCAGGCAAAACCTGGAGTGTTCACCCTTCCTCGAATTCTGCACTGCCTGAACCCAATTGTATGGGCAGCTTAATTTCTGCAGAGGTGAAAATTAATGATCAAATTCAACGTGTGCTGTTCTTCTCCAATCCAAATAATAAAACAAGTCGTTCCAATATGACCATTAAAGCAAGCCTGGATCGTGGTTTAACATGGACGGGAGCTTATCAGACGGAACTGAATTCAGCTGATGGATTTGGGTATTCCTGCATGACAATGGTAGATGAGAAAACCATTGGAATTGTTTATGAAGGTGTGAAGGAGCTTTATTTTCAAAAAATTGCAATCGCTGATTTATTAGGCAAGCAGGTGAAATAAATACTATGAAAAGGCGCGGTACAATACATATCCGGTTAGGAAAAAGGTTGGGAATCATCATTATATCCCTAATCTTGCTGTCTCCGGATTTATCCGGCCAAACAGGACCAACGCAGGTTCCGGCATTAATTCCTATGCCTCAGCGTATTGATTGGAACGGCCGGAATTTTAAACCCCAAAGTCAGGATCACCGGATTGTTAAACGAATTGTCGGAAGGCTTGCTGAGGTTCCGCTAAATCGGGATGAAGCCTATTCTCTGAGAGTCAACGGAGATTCCGTCCTTCTGGAGGCTCAAACCGAAAAAGGACTATTCCACGGAATGCAAACCCTCAAACAGCTGACATTTAGCCAGAACGGCCGGGAACTTATATCAGGATGCAAAATTATTGACTGGCCTGGGTTCAAAATCCGTGGTTTTATGCAGGATGTTGGTCGTAACTATATGTCATTAAGTATGTTAAAGGATCAGATCGATGTGATGGCAGCCTACAAACTCAATGTTTTTCATTGGCACCTCACCGACAATCCCGGATGGAGACTCGAAAGCAAAAAATATCCCGAATTACATGCCGCCTGCTCGATGAGCCGTTGGCCCGGGAAGTATTATTCACAGGAGGATTTCCTTGAACTCGTAAATTATTGCAACGACCGGTATATCACCCTGATTCCGGAATTTGACATTCCGGGACATTGCGAAGCTTTCCGGAAAGCATTTGCCCTGGATTCAATGAGCGATCCCCGTGTCAAACCCATCCTGCTTGATTTAATCGATGAATTGTGCACCCTTGTATCAAAAGAAAAAATGCCTTATATCCATCTGGGAACCGATGAGGTTTGGCATAAAAATGAAAAACCTGAACCGGGACTTCTCGCAGCTCTTGAAAACCGTATAAAATTTCACAACAGGGAGGTAATCGTATGGCACCCGGGTCAGCAAATAGATTCGGACAGTACCTCGATAACTCAACTTTGGTCTTCTGCTGGAAAACCGAAAGGTGGTCACAGATACATCGATTCGCGGCTGAATTATCTCAATCACCTCGATCCGCTGGCCGGAGTGGCCCAACTCTTTTTTGACCGTATTTGTGGCGCGCCACACGGTGATTCATTGCGGTTAGGCGGAATCCTTTGCTGCTGGAACGACAACAACGTTTCTGCCGAATCGGATATTCTCCGGCAAAATCCGGTTTATCCGGGAATGGTTACCTATAGTGAAGCCTCCTGGAAGGGTCAGCCGCTTAATATTGGCGAAAACTATCTCGCAAAACTTCCCCCTCCTGAAAATCCATTATACAATGAATTTCAAGAATTTGAGAAGCGATTGGCCATTCACCGTGACCGATATTTTAAGGATAAGCCTTTTAAATATGTGAAACAATCGCAGATTGTCTGGAAAATAATCGGCCCTTTTAATAACCAAGGAGATGTCAACAGGTCCTTTCCGGTTGAAGATTCATTAAAGGCGAATTATATAATCGACGGTCAAAAATTCTGCTGGACCGGACCTTATTACGGAGGAACCATCTTCATCAGCCATTTCTTTGGATTCCCCTCCTGGTTTTCTGAAAAACAGGGAACGGTATATGCATCGACCAATGTCTGGTCACCAAAGGCTCAGCATGTGGGTTGCTGGATTGGATTTCACGATTGGTCCCGCTCAGGAGGACGTCGTGGCGGACCTTTCCCGCAACAGGGGCAGTGGCACACCACCAATCCCAAAGTTTGGGTAAATGGAGAAATTATTGATTCACCCCTCTGGAAAAATCCGGGACTGGCTGAAAAAACCGGAGAAATTCCGTTTTCAGATGAGAACTATTCCTTGCGGGAACCAGCAAAAATCGCCCTTAAAAAAGGGTGGAACAGCGTTCTTTTGAAGGTGCCGCAAGGAGGATCTTCCTGGAAATGGATGTTCACCTTCGTCCCCGTCCGAATGGAGAATAACCAGGCAAAAGAGATTGATGGGCTCAGATTCACTATTGAAAAAACCACTAAATCACTATGAGATACCGGTTTCATATCTGCTTTTTGCTGATCACTATTTTGAGTGTTCTATATGTCACTGGATTCAGTCAGCCTCGTGTTCAAAAGATACGCGTGGCTTGTATTGGCGATTCTGTGACCAAGGGTTTTGGACTGGATAATCCGGAATCAGAGTCCTATCCTGCACAATTGCAGCGTTTACTGGGAATCGCTTACGAGGTGGAGAATTTTGGGGTAAACGGCTCGACGTTACTGAGCAAAGGGCATCATCCTTACATCCTGACCGATGAATACCGGCATGCCCTGGCCTTTAAACCACAAACTGTAATTATCCATTTGGGCCTGAACGATACCGATCCCCGGGACTGGCCGAATTACAGGGATGACTTCGTTGCTGATTACCTGAAATTAATACAATCATTTCAATCGCCGGGTGGTCAAATGCCAAAAGTATTTGTTTGCCGGATGACCCCGATTTTTAATGGGCACCCCCGGTTTAAATCGGGCACCCGCGACTGGTTCTGGCAAATAGAGCAAAAGATTGAGCAGGTCGCTAAAATTGCTCATGCGGGGTTGATCGATCTGCATACTCCGCTTTATCCCTATCCCAATCTATTTATAGATGCAGTGCATCCTGACAAATCGGGTGCAGCTACTATTTCTAAAACCGTTTATAGTCATATTACCGGCGATTTCGGCGGGTTGAAACTGGCTCAGGTTTTTATGGATCACATGGTTTTGCAGCAGAAAGTTAAAATCCATGTGTGGGGGAAAGCAAATGCTGATGAAACGATTGAAGCGACTTTCAATCACCGGGCAGAAAAGTGCATGGTAAACGAGGCGGGGGAGTGGTCTGTGAATTTTGACCCGGCTCCTGCCGGAGGTAACTATACCCTGAAGGTTACTGCCGGAAACGGGCAAACTGTGGTAATCAATGATATTCTGGTTGGAGAATTATGGGTTTGTGCCGGTCAGTCGAACATGGAATTTCCATTGAAAGATGGTGCAAATGCATCATCTGATATTTTTCGTGCTCAGAATCCCAATATTCGGCTATTGAATATGAAAGGGATTGTGAGGCCGGATGATACCAGATGGGATTCATTATCGTTGGATAAAATAAATAAACTCGAATTTCTGCAAGGGAAATGGGAATCGTGCAATCGGGCTAATGCTGCTGAATTTTCAGCCATCGGCTATTATTTCGTAAAGAAGCTGAATGAGAAGCTGAATATTCCGGTTGGGATAATTCAGGTCACGGTTGGGGGGGCACCGGTTGAGGCATTTATCGACCGGAAAACACTCGAGTCTGATCCCATTCTCGTGGATGTGCTCTGTAAATGGAAGCAAAATAACCTGATCGTGGATTGGTGTCGCGAACGGGCTGCCTTAAATATTTCGCTGAGTAAAAATGAGCTGCAAAGACATCCTTTTGAACCGGCATATATTTATGAATCAGGTATTCATATGCTTAAAGGTCTGGTCATTAGCGGGGTGATCTGGTATCAGGGAGAGTCGAATGCCCAAAATGCAGAACATTATGAGCATGCATTTCCCCTGGTGGTCAGGTCGTGGCGCAAGACCTTCAATGATGAAAAGTTGCCCTTTTATTTTGCACAGCTATCCGCAATAAACCGCCCATCATGGCCCTATTTCAGGGACATTCAGCGTAAGCTAAGTCACGTTGTTCCGAATACCGGAATGGTCGTTACCAGTGACCTTGGCGATTCCCTGAATGTCCATCCGAAGCGAAAACGGGAAGTTGGCGAACGGTTTGCAAATCTGGCCCTTGCTAATGTGTACGGACAAAATCCTGTTTATTGCACTCCGGAGGTCTCGGAAATAATACAAACAGGCGACCTGGTGCGAATTAAGTTTGATCATGCCGTTCAACTGCAGACCTCTGATGGCCGTCCCATTCGTGAACTTGAAATAGCCGGAGCTGACGGGATTTATGAAGAGGTGAACGGGGTGACACAGGCAAACGAACTATTCATTGCAACGAATAAGCCGATACAAAAAGTCCGGTATGGCTGGAAACCTTTTTCAAGAGGGAATCTGGTGAATGAGGCTGGACTTCCTGCATCAACATTTGAAACAAATATTCAATAAAAATTAGTTTAAAATTTTATTATGGAAAAGATTAAAGGATTGATTGCTGCTCCATTTGTACCATTGAGTGAGAAAGATGAAGTTATGTTTGATAAAATTCCTGAATATTTCAGTTTTCTGGAAAAGAACAACGTTGTCGGGGCTTTTATCAATGGTTCCACAGGCGAAGGGGTATCGCTGTCTCAGGATGAAAAAAGAAAGTTAACCGAATGCTGGGCAGAGCTTGGGAAAGCCTCAAAGAGAGTAAAAATTATCAATCTGGTAGGTGGAACTTCCTATAAGGAGTGCATTGAAAATGCGCAGCACTCGGCCGAAAATGGCATTGATGCAATTGCAATTCTCTCCCCCTATTATTTTAAACCTGCAGGAGCCAGGCAACTTGCAGAATTTTGTGCTATAATTGCCGAATCTGTCCCCCAGATGCCGGTCTATTTTTACCATATACCGGTTTTGACCGGGTGTACGGTATCGATGCTCGACTTTCTGAAACAGGCTTCCCCTATTATTCCAAATCTGGCAGGGATTAAATATACCCACGAGGACTTTATGGATTTTCTGAGCTGCATGAATTTCGAAAACGGGAAATTTGATATGCTTTGGGGGCGTGATGAGAATCTCCTTTCCGCCCTGGTGCTGGGTGCCGGAGGCGGTGTTGGCAGTACTTTTAATTATGCCGCGCCGCTTTACTATAAAATGATAGAGGCCTTTGACCGGGGTGATCTGGTTGAAGCCCGCACTCTTCAGCAACTGTCAGTCAATATGATCATGCTTTTAGGCAAATACGGCGGAATTGCAAGCGGAAAGGCCTATATGCGCTTTATTGGGATGGATTGCGGTGAGTTTCGCCTCCCTGTGAAAAATATGGGTCAGGCGTTGTATTGCGAATTTGTTGAGGATGTCAAAGCCCTTAAAATGGAACACCTGTTTTCACAAAAATAGTTGTCAGATGATCAATCAGGCCATTTTACTTATATTCATCTTTTCGGCATGCAGCGGTATAAAAAAAGAGACAAACCCTATGAAAATAGAATTTGACACGTTGAGTCATATTCCCCCCGCAACCGGGAAATCAATTCAGTTTGGATTAGCCGGTGCCCTGGCGGGATGCGATAAGAACCGGTTGATTGTTGCCGGAGGATCAAATTTCGAAGATAATCTTCCCTGGCGCGGAGGCACCAAATTGTATCATGATGAAATTTATATTCTTACGCATCCTGAAACTGGCGCTGATTTATGGAGTCAGTCGCAACAGAAATTGCCCCGTCCAATGGCCTATAGTGCGCTGGTGGCTTCCGGAAATGGATTTCTAAGTATTGGAGGTGAAGATTTGCATGGAAAGCTTAACCAGGTATTTCATATTTCCATCGCTGGCGATTTATTACGGTTCAAAATATTTCCTTCCTTGCCGGTCGCCTTATCCAATTCAGGCGCAGCCTCAATCGGGACAAAGATCTTCGTGGCCGGAGGAGTTGATGCCACAAAGGCCACCAGTCATTTCATGTGCCTCGACCTTTCCTCATCAGATATGAAATGGGAAACGTTGCCCAATCTACCTGAATCACTGTCTCATGCAGTTGTTGTCAGTCAATCGGATGGGAGGGAAGAATGTATCTATGTTATTGGAGGACGCTGTCTAAATGGGGTTACCTCAACTTTTTTAAGTGCCATTCGAAAGTATTCCCCCTCCTCAAAACAGTGGACAGTGGCAGGCGCACTGCAATTGAAAAATCAGGAAAAGTTTGGACTATCCGCCGGGACAGGTGTGGCATTCAGAGATCAGTGGATTATCCTGATTGGAGGCGATAAAGGAGATCTGTTCAACCGGACAGAAATACTCAATGATCAGATATCCAGGTCTCCGGAGGGGGTGGAAAAGAACAAGCTACTTAGCGAAAAGGATAATCATTTATCGAACCATCCCGGATTTTCGGGAGAAGTGCTGGCCTTTAATACATTGAGCGGGGAACTTCAAAAGATTGGTGAACTTCCCGGTAAGTCACAGGTTACCACTACGGCCTTTTGGTGGAACGATCAGGTTATCATTCCTTCCGGAGAAATAGGTCCCGGAGTTCGCACCTCATTAATCAGCAGACTTAAACTAATCATCCGGAATCCAAAAAATAAATAGATGGATTATAAAATTGAGGAGGGATAAAATGAAATTTACCGATTTGGCAAATCAATACAGAAACGAGCTGTTTACCAATGTAATTCCATTTTGGGAGAAAAACTCCCCGGATCAGGAATTTGGCGGTTATTTTACGTGTCTCGACCGACAGGGCAAGGTATTTGATACCGATAAATTTGTCTGGTTGCAGGGGCGCCAGATCTGGATGTTTTCTGCGCTGTACAACCAGGTTGAGAAAAAAGGGGAATGGCTTAATATGGCTTTGCTGGGAGCCGACTTTCTCCAAAAGTACGGCCATGATTCTGAAGGTAACTGGTATTTTTCATTAACCAGGGAGGGACAGCCGCTGATACAACCCTACAATATTTTTTCGGACTGTTTTGCAACGATGGCCTTCGGACAGCTCTTCAAGGCAACCGAAAATGAAGAGTATGGGCAGCTCGCAAAAAAAACCTTCGAAGGGATTCTGAAGAAAAGTTCAAACCCCAAAGGAAATTACAACAAGGCCTATCCGGGAACGCGTCCGTTGAAAGGTTTTTCATTACCAATGATCTTATGCAACCTTTCGCTTGAGATTGAGCATTTATTGAGCAGGGAACTTGTTGATGAGACCATCGACCGGTGTATTCATGAAGTTATGGATGTCTTTTATGATTCCGGTTCCGGATTGGTGTTCGAAAATGTAAAGCCCGACGGCAGTTTCTCGGACTCCTTTGAAGGACGGCTTCTGAATCCGGGTCACACCATCGAAGCGATGTGGTTCGTCATGGACCTGGCTTCCCGAAAGGGGGATAAGGCCATGATAAAAAAGGGGGTGGATATTTGCATCCGAACCATTGAATATGGCTGGGACAAGGAGTTTGGCGGATTGTATTATTTCATGGATATCAAAGGTTATCCTCCGCAACAACTCGAGTGGGATCAAAAACTCTGGTGGGTCCATATCGAAACATTGATCAGTCTGCTTAAGGGTTATTATTTTTCAGGTGATGTGCGTTGCCTGGAATGGTTCAAAAAGGTGCATGATTATACCTGGAGCCATTTCCCGGATCAAGAATTTGGGGAATGGTATGGCTATCTTAACCGACGGGGAGAGGTACTGTTACCGTTAAAAGGTGGAAAATGGAAGGGGTGCTTTCATGTGCCACGCGGACTTTTTCAGTGTTACAAGGTGCTGGAAAAACTGGGATCTGATGAATTTTAAAAACAAAAATACCTATGCCTGGGTGGTTGTGGGGTTACTTTGGGTAGTCGCACTTCTCAATTATATGGATCGGCAGATGCTTTCCACCATGAAAGTGGCCATGATGGGTGACATTCACGAGCTGGAAACAGCAGAGAACTTCGGCCGGCTTATGGCTGTATTTTTATGGATTTATGCGCTGATGAGCCCGGTTGCCGGACTCATTGCGGACCGGCTTAACCGAAAATGGCTCATCGTCGGGAGTCTGGCAGTATGGTCGGGCGTCACGCTGGCCATGGGATATGTCGGTAATTTTAATCATCTGTACATTCTGCGTGCAATCATGGGGGTGAGCGAAGCGCTCTACATCCCGGCAGGATTGTCGCTGATTGCCGATTACCATCAGGGTAAAACACGTTCACTCGCTATCGGGGTGCATATGACCGGATTGTATGTCGGTCAGGCATTGGGCGGATTTGGCGCGACCGTTGCACATCAATATTCGTGGCAAGCCACTTTTCACTCCTTCGGACTGGTTGGTATCCTGTACAGTTTTGTCCTTATCTTTATGCTTCGTGAAAAAAGGGAGGAGCAGAGGGCATCTAAAGGGAAACAAGATTCTGGCGGTCGATTTAGTTCTGTTATTAACAGTCTTGGGATGCTTTTCGGAACTATAAGTTTCTGGGTAATCATGTTCTATTTTGCTGCACCAAGTTTCCCGGGATGGGCCGTAAAAAACTGGATTCCCACTCTTTTTGCGATGAGCCTGCATATTGATATGGCTCAGGCTGGTCCGCTCTCAACCATTACAATAGCTGCATCTTCGTTTATCGGTGTCCTCTTAGGTGGAATCCTGTCTGACAGATGGATTCAGCGGAACCTGCGCGGTCGGATTTATACCGGCGCAATTGGATTGACACTAACTATTCCTGCACTGCTTTTCCTGGGCTATGGAACAGGACTTTCGGGAGTAGTCGGTGGGGCAGTATTGTTTGGAGTGGGATATGGAATATTCGATTCCAACAATATGCCTATACTTTGTCAGTTCGTTTCGCCCCGGCATCGGGCCGCAGGCTATGGATTGATGAATATGACCGGGGTATTTGCCGGAGCTCAAATCACCGGGATTCTTGGCAAATCAACCGATGCAGGAAGTCTGGGTCCTGACCTGGCCCTTCTGGCTATCCCTGTGGCTATCGCTATCGTGTTGCAACTGGTGATGCTTAAACCTGAATTCGCAGATAAAACAGATGATATTTAACCTGCTACGGAATTTAATAAAAAAAGTGTGCAGCAAATCGATTGCTGCACACTTTTTTTAAAGTAGTTCTGTCGGTTTATGATTATGGCATCAGTTCGGCAAGTTTTTTTGCCAACTCTTCACCGCGAAGGTTCTTTCCAATAATTTTTCCCTCTTTGTCGAGAAGGACAGAAAATGGAATTGATTGTACGCCATATTTCACAGCTGCTTCGTTTTGCCAGAATTTCAGATCCGAAACATGGTGCCAGGTCAAATGGTCATCGGCAATAGCTTTAACCCAGGCCCCTTTTTCACGGTCGAGCGACACCCCAAGAATATCAAACCCTTTGTCCTTATATTTATTGAAGGCTGCTACCACATTGGGATTCTCCTTACGACACGGGCCACACCATGATGCCCAGAAATCGATCAGAATATATTTCCCGCGCAAAGAAGAGAGTGCCAAAGGGGTTCCCTCAGGTGTGTTGAGTGTAAAATCGGTCGCCAGTCCACCAACATTGGTAATTTTCATTTTTTCAGCCACTTTCTGGAGTTCAGCCACATAAATCGAAGATTTAATAGATGGATCAAAAGATGAAACAACGCTGTCTATCTCATGAGCGGTCATCTCCTGGGCAAGCTGCATTAACACGATCAGCGGAGAAACCGTAGATTTCGGGTGCTCTCTGATGAAGTTCTTGGTATACACTTTTTGATTACCCATCATGGCTTCATAATCAATCTGGGCTTTTTTCATCTCGTCTTCATTCCCTTTTTGCATCGCAGCATTGTATTTCTGCTGTAACGATTGAGTCTCTTTGGAAAGATTCTTCAACTCTTTTCTTAATATCATAAACTCGTCGTTCGCCTGAGAGCCCTTCACTTCAGTACTGTTTAAGCTGTCCATACTGGCCTCGAGAGAGAGGCTTCCGTTTTCGGCAAAAAATTGAGCAACAATGGTTTGCGGCCCCATGGAAATCAGTCGCAATTCAGGAAGAGACGTCTTTCCCTTTAATTCAAATTTTCCTTTTTCAATTTTGGTGGAGTCTTCGGTAACCCATTTTCCGTCAGTGTATTTCATTAATTTAATGGCGCCACTTTCTTTTCCCTTGATTTGTCCTTTGATTACAAACCCTTCCGGTTTTGAACAGGAGAAAAGTCCGACAAATGCCATGACAATAATTAGAAGATTTCTCATTGGATAATAATTTATGTAACGATTGAATTTGCTTATATCAATTAGCAAAGGTATTAAAACAATTTAATTGACAAACAGAGGTTATTCTTTTCCAACTGATTTAAAGTAAGCTGCCAACAACTCATGGGCGGCGATAAACGAACTCATTCCGTCGCTGAGAACCAAATTTTCATAATATGGCAGTTTGGGTTTAATCAGTTGATTCTGATAAAAATTATTCCGCAGTGTTTCATTTATTGTTTCGTACATCCAATACCTGGCCTGATCACTGCGCCTGTTTTGAAAGTAACTGTTGGCTTTTGTCATTGTGACATAGTCATTTACAATGTCCCATATTTCCCTGACACCCGTGTTTTCCAGCGCTGAGCAGGTTTGAACTGGCGGGGTCCACCCGGAACCGGTGGGAGGGAACAGGTGCAAGGCATTGCGGAATTGCGCCGCAGCCAATTGGGCCTTTTCAAAATTATCCTTGTCGGCTTTATTGATGACAATTGCGTCGGCCATCTCCATAATCCCCCGTTTAATCCCCTGAAGTTCATCCCCCGCCCCGGCAATTTGTATCAGGAGGAAAAAATCGACCATCGAATGGACCACAGTCTCAGACTGTCCCACACCGACTGTTTCAATAAAAATTGTTCCATATCCGGCTGCTTCGCATAAAATAATGATCTCCCGTGTTTTACGTGCCACACCGCCCAATGACCCAGCTGACGGACTGGGCCGGATGTAGGCATTGGGATCGGATGAGAGTTCCTCCATCCGTGTTTTGTCTCCCAGGATTGATCCCTTTGAACGCTCAGAACTTGGGTCGATAGCCAGAACAGCCAGCTTTCCGCCATTTGCGGTAATCTGTTTTCCCAGCGCTTCGATAAACGTACTCTTACCGGCACCCGGGACGCCCGTAATTCCCAGTCGTACAGATTTTCCGGCGTGCGGCAGACATTTAATGATTATCTCCTGTGCCACTTTCTGATGCTCCGGCTTGTTGCTCTCAATCAAGGTCACCGCCTGACTTAATATCGTTATATTTCCCCGCAGGATCCCCTCTACGTACTCTTCGGATGTCAGGATCTGCCGTTTCCCTTTTCTCAGGAACCTTTTAACCGAATCGGCGCTTACGGCCTCCGGCTTTTCAATTCCTGCATTTACATTCAGACCAATATATTGCGGATCATTTTCAGGATGATGATGATTCATGTTTTGTTTTTTAGCTGTTTAGACCATTAGGCTGTAGGCTATTAGATTATTAGGCTATTCGGGTTCTTCGATCGTTCTCTATTTTTCAAAATTTATTCTATCCCTTAAATCCTAAAAGCCGAACAGTCTAAATGCTTAATTTCCTACCCGGTTACTTTTTCACCGTTCCAAATACTCTTAAAAGGGTGGTTGAATGCTGGGGGTCATTCGAAATGACAGTTATTATCTTATTTTGCATACCCACTTTTTCATGTGAATCAAAGGTGACTTTTAATTGGGTAGACCTGCCCGGGGGAATGGTGTTTGATGAAAGCTTCCCGGTGGTACAGCCGCATGAGGCAGTCACACTGCGAATTACAAGGTCTTTTCTCCCTTTGTTCTGGATTGTAAAGGTATTTTCGACCGTATTGCCCTCGGTTATTTCCCTGAAATCGAATACCCGGCTGTTGTATTCAATTCGGGGAGCATTTTCCAGATCGGTAGTACTGAGTCTTGAAAAATCCTCTTCAATGGTTGCACTGATAGTAAGTGCATTTTTAAAATCAGCTTCTTCATTGAATGAATAATAGATGCGGTTTGTGACAAATCCGTATACCGGTTTCCGCGTGGCATCGAAAGTGATCAGAAAATAGCCTGCCGATTTGGGTTGAATGATCTCGGGTTTGGTGGAAATTGTAATATGAGGCGGAATTATTTTGAAATTTATGGATACGGGGGAAGTGCCGGGATTATAAAGTTTGATGGTATCCGTTTTGATTTCGTTGTCTTTGATCCTGACGAACGACAAATCACTGGCAGACAACCTGATATTTCCAAGATCAACCGGGTAATGCTCCGGAATACCCAGGTTCTTTTCGGTTACCTCGCCTGAGATTGTCAAAACGCGGGTGTTTTTGGGAACATTGGCGTTGACCGTGATGCTTTTTGCAAAGGCTCCGGGACGCATGGTGGGATCAAATGAGACTTTAATCAGCCCCGTTTTACCGGGAAGGATCGGTTGCTGACTCCATTCAGGCGTGGTGCACCCGCATGAGGCCTCGACGCCCTGGATAATCAGGGGCACCTTACCCGTATTGGTGAACTTAAAACTGAAAATTGCAGGCCCTGCCTCTTCCCTGATGCGACCAAAATTGTGATCCATCTTTTCAAACTGAATTTCAGCCATGGATTGAGCGTTGGCATCAATACTCCCAAAAATAAGGACCAATACAGTGAAGATTCCAATGAGCTTGTTCATTTGCCTTTTTTGATTAGTTCAACCACCTTATAAATAATTAAGCCCGATAAAGCGCCGATGGCCCATATCGTCAAAAAATCGACTGCCCTGATATTTGCCGAAGCGGCACTTCGATGATAATTCCCAATGCATAAAAGCAGGAGAATGAAAGGTGCCCAAAAACCCTGGTATCGCTTACCCATAAAATTAAATATTAAACTATTACATTTTTAAGTATTAAAAATTCCTATTCGTCTCCAAATAATACCCCCATGTTCCTGGCTTTCTTGATCAGCAGGTGGTTCGGATCGACCAGGCTGAGCTTACCCCCGACCTCTTCAAGGGGAACTGCACTAAGGACATCGCCATGGATAGCCACCATTTGTCCGTATTCGCCTTTGGCAATTAATTCGGCTGCAAAAGCGCCATACCGGGTGGCAAGGATCCGGTCCATTGCCGAGGGTGACCCTCCGCGCTGAACATATCCTAACCGGGTTTCGCGTGCTTCAATTTTTGTAAGTTGCTGAATTTTACTCACCAGGTAGGAGGCCGCAGACATATTCTCTGGCTTTGTAATACCTTCGGCGACAACAACGATGGCCGAAACTTTCCCTTTCGAAAACCGCTCTTCGATGGTTCGGCATACTTTAACGATATCGTATTCAATTTCAGGGATCAGAATGATATCTCCCCCTCCTGCAATGCCTGCATAGAGTGCGATCCAGCCTGCATTATGTCCCATCACTTCGATAACCATCGCCCGCTGATGTGAGTTGGCAGTCGAGTGAAGTCTGTCAATAGCTTCAGTAGCAATGCTTACTGCGGAGTCAAAGCCAAAGGTGATCTCTGTGCCGAAAACATCATTATCGATGGTTTTGGGAATGCCTATTACGTTAAGTCCTTCCTGTGAAAGCAAATGAGCCGTCTTCATCGTCCCGTTCCCCCCGATGCAAACTACGCAATCGAGGCCGAGTGCTTCATAATTCTTCTTAATCAGCCCGGGCTTGGCGTTATAAGTAAGTCCTTTCTCAAGCTTAAACGGTTTTTCGCGCGATGTCCCCAGGATTGTTCCGCCAAGGGTCAGGATACCGGAGAGTTTTTGCTCATCGAGTTGCACGTAATCTTTTCTGATTAAACCGCTGTAACCCGCAGTAAATCCGATTACGTCCATTCCATATTTAACAATTGCGGTTTTCCCGACACCCCGAATGGCTGCATTCAATCCGGGACAATCGCCACCGGCGGTGAGAATTGCGATTTTCTTACCCATAACAATGCTTGTATTAATTATTGATCTGTTGCGTGATTTTAAACTTAAATATTGCAAATCTAATACATATTTAGCCTAACCCTTTTTTACCGTGCTACTTTTATCGTAAATTTGACTCAATATTTAACATGCCCTGACATGAACTACCAGTTCAAACCACAGGGCTACAGGTTTTCGGATAGATCAGGTATTTTTTGTTTGCAAAAATGAACATCATGAATAAATTGGGAGCTTGTTTGGTCATAATGGTCATTCTGATTTCAGGGTGCACGACAGGGAATAAAAAAAATGGGGCAGATTCGCAACGTGTCAGGAAACAATTGGAGAGTGTTCAGTGTTGTGTAAAAGGGCCTCTCAATCTTTTAACCGATGCGGAAAAGGCCCAGGATTGGAAACTTTTGTTTGATGGGACCACTTCCACCGGATGGAGGGGATACAACAAGAAAAATTTTCCGGCTGCATGGATTGTTGAGGATGGTTGCCTTCGGTGTCAAAGTGAAGAGAGCCGTGGTGAAGCGGGCAAATCGGATGGCGGTGATCTCATTTATTCAGCTCAGCTGTTTTCAAATTTTGATCTCCGGCTCGAATGGAAGGTGGCAAAAGGGGGTAATTCGGGTATCTTTTATTTCGGAAAGGAAGTGGCAGACTGGCCCTTATATAAAAGCGCCCTGGAGATGCAAATACTTGATAATGAGAATAATCCAGATTCTTTCAGAGGGAAGGACGGGAATAGAAAGGCTGGATCGTTGTATGATCTTATTCCGGCTAATCCACAGAATGCCAGGCCTGCAGGCGAATGGAACTCGGTTGAGATAATCTGCGATCAGGGTAAAATCGTCCATCGGCAGAATGGTACCCTTATTCTGCAGTATGAACTTTGGACACCTGAATGGAAGGCGCTTGTGAGTAAATCAAAATTCCCGGGACTGAACCCCGACTGGGAGAATGTAGCCAAAGAGGGATTAATCGGACTTCAGGATCACGGTACCGATGTCTGGTTCCGCAATATTAAAATCAGGGTTTTATAGATGCCGGCGAATCACCGACTGATTTACTGATATCATAAAATTCTAAATATAAGTGAAATAACTTCAATATCATTAACACTAAATTTCATTAAATCAGTTGCCAATGGCAGGTCAGTTAACACAGGAGGAGGAAAGGAAGAGCACCGAATCTTTAGAACTTCCAAACCTTTCTGATACGAGGAGCGGAATTGAAAACTATCATGATAAGGAGTTATTCAGGCTCGCTTTTGAAAATGCAAATATTGGAATGTGCATGGTTGATTTGCAGGGGAAACTCTCGAAGGTGAATGCTGAGATGTCCAATATTTTTGGTTATTCGATCGAGGAACTCGAAAAAATGAATGTCAACGATATTGCCCATCCCGATTTTAACAGCGTTAGTCCCCTGTTTATCCGCAATGCGTCAGATGGTTTAGTATCCCATACCATTTTTGAAAAAAGATACATTCATAAAAATGGAGATGAAGTTATTTGCATCGTAACCAGCTCTTCGGTAGTTGATGAAAATCGCAATATTATCTGTTTCATCTCCCACGTTCAGGATGTGACGGCAAAAATAAAGGCTGAAAAGAAATTAAAGGAACAAAATGATGAACTTCACAAATTAAACGCAGAAAAAGACAAGTTCTTCTCTATTATTGCCCACGATTTGAAGAGCCCTTTCAATTCGATCGTGGGTTTCAGTGAGCTTCTCGTTCAAAGCATCGCTGAAAAGAAATATGATGAACCCTCGGAATATGCCGATATCATCATGAAATCTTCGCGCAGGGCGATGGACCTGCTTACCAATCTGATGGAATGGTCAATGTCGCATACCGGCAGGATGAAGTTCAACCCGGAGCAATTCGAGCTAATTGATCTTATCGAACAGGTGGAACTCCTGTTTTCTGAGATTGCCAGGCAGAAATCGATCTCAATCAGAAAAAAGCTGCCTGCTCATATCCCGCTTAGGGCAGATAAATCGATGATAGGTGCAGTGTTGAGGAACCTGATCTCCAATGCAATAAAATTCACCCAGTCTGGGGGATTGATCCATGTTTCAGCCTCCTTCAAGGAAAATGAGCTGACTGTCTCGGTAAAAGACAGTGGAATTGGTATTTCAGATCAACGGATAGCTAAGCTTTTTCATCTGGATGAAAGCGTTTCCACACCCGGTACCGAAAATGAGACGGGCTCAGGTCTGGGCTTAATCCTGTCAAAGGAATTTGTTGAAAAACATGGTGGCCGGATTTGGGTCGAAAGTGAATCCGGAGGCGGAACCACCTTTAAGTTTACCATCCCAATATTGATACCGGGCCAAAGCCTTAATGGCTAAACGGCATAAAATCAATGATATAATGTTTTTGTTCAAGACCAGGATTAAAATATAGATCAATTTAAGTCTGAAATCCAAAAGAATTTTGAAAATTTGCAAAGCGGATATACAAACTAATAATTGTCGGTACGACAGTTAATCTATTCAGCATAAGTCATATAATTCATAAATTAAAATTATTATCAATGAAAAGTTTACTTTTAATTTTGTTAGTTTCTGTTTTTTTCGTCTTGAACTCCAATGCCGTTCCCCAGAAAAAAGAGGGCGATAAAGGGAAGAGTGCAATAAATACCCTTTCGGAAAAAGAGGCCAAGACCGGCTGGGTCTTGCTGTTTGATGGTAAAACCAGTAATGGATGGCGTGGGTATGGAAAGAGTAATTTTCCATCTGACTGGAATATTGAAGACGGAGCTATTCATTTAAAAGGTTCAGGAAATGGTGAGGCCGGTTCTGTAAATGGGGGTGATCTTATTTACGGCAAGAAATTTGCAAATTTCCATCTAAAGGTTGAGTGGAAAATCTCAGAAGGGGGTAATTCAGGTATCTTCTACCTGGCTCAGGAGATCCCGGGCAAGGAGATCTGGAGAACAGCTCCTGAATTTCAGCTGCTGGATAACGACCGTCATCCGGATGCCATGCTGGGTAAAGATGGTAACCGCCAGGCAGGTTCCCTTTACGACCTGATTCCGGCCAATCCCCAGAACACAAAACCTGCCGGTGAATGGAATACCGCAGAGATCCTTGTCTATCAGGGTACTGTGATCCATTTTCAGAATGGTCAGAAGATCCTTGAATATCACCTCTGGACACCGGAATGGAATGAGCTGGTGAAGAACTCAAAATTCCCTACTTATAATCCCGATTGGGCTAAGGTAGCCAAGGAAGGTTATGTCGGATTTCAGGATCATGGCAACGACGTTTGGTTACGTAATGTTAAAATTCAGGTGAAATAAATTTTATATTCTATGAAAGCGAGAGCCCGACTTTAAGTAGGGCCCTCGCTTTCATAGCTAACCTATTCCCCCGGAGAATACCCCGAATCATTAAGAATCCGCTGATAATCATTGTCCTGCATAAGCTCTGGCAGGGAGATTTCGGGATGTTTTTTCATATACCTCCTGACAATTTGCCAGCCAATCCATACTCCGGCCCTTCCGGGAGAATCGGCAGTAAAACTGGTAGTAAACGGAGCCGGGTTGATAAACCGGACAATGTCCATCCTGTCTGATGTAAACAGAAGTTTGTGCTCAATGAGATAAGTCCACATCCCCGCTTCATTTTGCCTGCACCATTCCAGTTTTTCAGGTCGGAATCCAATTTTAAGATTATCCGGATCCTCGGGGAACATGGCATCCAGAAAGTAGAGCATCTTTCCCTGGTAGACCATCTGAGAAAGCAAATTATTGTGCGACTCATCAAACTCAAATTCTGAAATTCCCCAGCCATAAAGTACATCGGTAGGTATTTTAGCGCCGTACATATTCTCCCTTTTATAGGCGGGAAGTGCTAGCCTGATATAAAACGGACAGTCGGCTCCCAGGTAATTGTCAAGACTGATCCCGATGGCATCTGCAGTCATCACCACAGACTGATTAAATCCGGAGATGATGGTAATCAGACGGGGGATTTTTTTGGCAGGAAAATAATACTTAAAATGCCTGAATCCATCCTCCAGCTTCTTCTCAAGACCGGTAATATCATGAAATACCGAATCAATTTTCTGTTTTGCGGAAATCCTCACACTGTCCCGGAGAAATTCATTCAAATAGGTGGCATACAACGAATCAGAAGGATCGCCTACCGCGATGACATTTTCATTGTAAGCGTCCAGGAACGACCCATAGGTTTGTTTTAACCCGGGAACCAGCTGAGGCAGATTTTCAGGTGTAATCCTGAAGATATCCTGATCGAGCCTCTTCAGTTTAAGGGTTAGCTCAATGCCTGAAATATCTACTTTCAAAGGGTTTCGTTGACAACTGACCAATAAAATGATCAGTGGAAGGAGACGGAAAACTTTAAGCATAGATCACCATTTATAAATTTAATTATATTTGTTCTTTTGATTGGTGTAAAAGTATAAAATGAGCGGGATAACCATATTTAAAAATTCTGTCAATATGAATAAATTCGTGCTGGTTCTGATTTTGTTATCCGCGATATCCAATTCATATGCTCAGAGGAGGTATGACCTCACGTTTATTGCCAGTCCCCAGGTGTCGTGGATGACCTCTGATTCGAAATATATTGCGCAAGGGAAGAGCCATCTGGGGTATGGGTATGGCATTGAAGGGGATATTTATGTGCACTCGGATACTTACCTGATCGTTACCGGAATGACCGTGAGTACACTCGGCGGCTCGTTGATTTATAAGAAAACCGTTCCTTTTGGCGGGAAAATCCTTCCCGGTGGTACAAAGGTTGATTATTACCTGACTAATCTTGAAATTCCGCTGGCTTTGAAATTGCGAACCAAGGACTTCAACCGCACCCGTTTTTTCACACAGTTTGGGTTAACCAACTGGTTTAACGTTAAAACAAAAGCGGCCACCAACCACGCCTCTTTCGAAAAACAGGTAGTCACCAATGAGATACATTTGTATAATCTGGGGCTGAATATTGGAGCGGGTCTGGAATATGAACTTGGGAAAGGTGATGCAGTAACGGGCGGATTGGTTTATTCTGACGGGTTCAGCGATGCCACAGTCAATTCCGGGTATAAAAAAGATGTAACGACCATAAATGCAATCCGCTTCAGATTCGGCTTTATTTTTTAGTCCGAGGCACTATTGGCAGGCTTTTATTCGCTGATGAAAGCCGATTATCGATAAACAAAGATATTTTTCATGAAAATAGCACTTGCCCAGTTGAATTACCATATCGGCAATTTTGAGTCCAACCGGGAACAGATTATTCAGAATATTGGGAAGGCAAAGGATCAGGGAGCTGAACTGATTGTATTTTCGGAGCTAGCAGTATGCGGATACTATCCCAATGATCTGCTTGAACGACGGGAATTTATTGACCGGTGTATCGATTCGGTTCATCAGATTTCGGTCCATTGTCTGGGGATTGCAGCCCTGGTTGGAGCCCCGAGTATCAATAATTCCCCAAACGGGAAGATGCTGTTTAATTCCGCCTATTTTCTGAAAGATGGCCGTATTGAAAGTGTGCACAGCAAAACCCTGCTCCCTACTTACGATGTATTTGATGAATACCGTCATTTTGAACCTAACCGGGAGTTTAACCTGATTGAGCTGAACGGTTTAAAACTCGCGGTAACAATTTGTGAGGATCTCTGGTTTAATCAGCCTGTTTTCAGCGCTTTCGGCCGGGAAAATCTCTATGCCTTATGTCCGGTTGAAACTTATTGCAAACAAAATCCCGATCTGATCATCAATCTTTCGGCCTCCCCTTTTTCATACAATCAGGCAAAACTCCGGAAAGATATCCTTTTGGAGAACGCGAGGAAATACAAGGTTCCCATTATTTATGTCAACCAAATCGGGGCCCAGACTGAACTCATCTTTGACGGTGGTTCCCTGTTTGTGGATCGTCATGGTAATATCATACAGGAAATGGCCTATTTCTCCCCTGATTTTGCGGTTATTGACACGGATAATCAGCATACTGAACCAATTTTGCAGCCGGAAACTGAAACCATTGCCAAGATCCACGATGCCCTTGTGCTGGGAATCGCCGATTATTTCCGCAAAACAGGTTTTAAAACTGCCACGCTGGGGCTTTCAGGCGGAATCGATTCTGCCGTCACATTAGCCCTTGCCGGAAAAGCGCTCGGAGCCGAAAATATCCATGTGCTGTTAATGCCTTCAAAATTTTCCTCTGACCATTCCATCGATGATGCCGTGAAACTGGCCGATAACCTGGGGGTTAAATATGATATCCTTAAAATTCATCCGGTTGTTGATGCATTCGATCAGACACTTGCTTCCGTTTTCGGGGAACTGGCTCACGATCTGACCGAAGAAAATATCCAGGCCCGGATCCGTGGCACCCTGTTGATGGGTTTGTCGAATAAATTCGGACATATTTTATTGAATACCTCCAATAAAAGCGAGTCTGCCGTTGGTTATGGGACACTCTACGGCGATATGAACGGTGGGCTCTCTGTTCTGGGTGATGTCTACAAAACGGATGTCTTCGAACTGGCAAGATACATCAACCGCAATCAGGAGATTATACCTCTGAATACCATCTTAAAGCCCCCCTCCGCAGAACTGAGACCTGATCAGAAAGATTCGGATTCATTGCCGGATTACGAGGTGCTGGACAGGATATTATTTGATTATATTGAGCTGGCAAAGAGTCCTGCGGAGATTGTGGGCGGTGGCTTTGATGAGGCTACGGTCCACCGGACCATTTTAATGGTGAACCGCAATGAGTATAAGCGTTTCCAGACACCACCCATCCTTCGGGTTTCGTCAAAAGCGTTCGGATTTGGAAGAAAGATGCCACTTGTGGCAAAATATGCGTTGTAATTCAATAAAATTTTTAATTTTGATGTTTTATAACAGTTAATCGGGCAATACATGTTGTATTCAGGTCAATATTACGAGAGTCAGTTTGAGGGGGAGAATTGTATTTTTAATCTTTTGAAACCCGAAGAAAAGGCTATCCTTGAAAAAAGCCACGATGTAAAACGGTATAAAAAAAACGAGTTTGTCTACCGGGAAGGGGAGATGCCGGTTGGAATGCAGTATTTGAAGGAGGGAATGGTAAAATTGATCAAGGAGGGCATTGGTGGCCGGGACCAGATCATCCGGATGATTCCCAAAAATGGGCTGATCGGCTACCGCTCACTCATCGCCGGAGAGCCCCATAATGGTACAACTATTGCCATCGAAGATTCAGAAATTATAACTGTTCCACCCGATATCCTGTACAATGTTTTATTGCGGAATTATAATTTTGCCCTCGCCCTCTTAAAGGACCTTGCCCTTGAACTTGGGTTTTCGCACCACCGCACGGTTAGTCTGACCCAGAAACATATCCGCGGGCGACTTGCCGAATCCATTCTCCTTTTAATTGAAAAGTACGGATTCGAGCATGACAATAAGACACTTAGAGTGTACCTTCCGCGTGAAGACCTTGCCAACCTTTCTAACATGACCTCTTCCAATGCCATCCGGACCCTCTCTATTTTTGCCAGTGAAAAGGTGATCGCCATGGATGGGAGAAAAATCAAAGTAATCAGCCTTGAGAAACTGGAAAAAATCAGTAAGCAAGGGTAAACCAAGCTATTAAGTCGCATTTCCCTCTGTGCGAAGATATTTTTTGTTAAGAATTTTAACCTTTTTAGTGATGATAAATGGTGAAAACCGGATGTAGGGTTAAATTTAAATGTAAACTGAATAAAATACTTGAAGTTATTCTTAGCCTAATCTTTTTTCTTTGAATTTGTTAAGGTTCGCTTTGCAACCCTGATTAAACGCACAATTAACGCAATACCAAATTAATGCATTTCTCTTGTCATTTTGTTAAATGTGCAAAATGATCTGTGCTTTTAAAATGTTTATAGGTGTTAGAAATCAAGATTTTACCAATGAATAGACTGATAACGGTATCGTTTAAAATTTTCTTCCTCGCAGTTCCCTTTTTGCTTCTCTCGGCACGTACGATCGCTGATCCCCTCGTTGGTTCCAGGGTGGAAGTGATCTCTACCAACTGGAAATTGCAACCCTCGGTTAAATTGGAGGGGCTGGACGAAAAGGTGATCTCCCAAAATGGATTTGATACCCGTAACTGGTATAAAGCCTTTGTTCCGGGCACTGTTCTGGGGAGTCTTGCACTGGGCAAGGTCATCGAAGACCCCACTTTTGGGATTAACATGAAAAATGTCGACACCCTGCAATTTAAAAAGCCGTGGTGGTACCGGACAACATTTAAACTCAGCCCTGCAGATCTGAAAAAATATGTCTCGCTTCGCTTTAACGGGGTGAACTACCGTGCCGATTTGTGGATAAACGGTAAAAAAGTTGTGGGTAGCGACACCTTTGCAGGAACATTCCGGATGTATACCTTCAATATTAATCCTTATATTCAGAGTGGTGAGAATACTGTCGCCCTGAAATTGTCGCAATATGCGTATGGCGAATATTCACTCGGATTTTGTGACTGGAATCCGATCCCATCCGATCGCAGCATGGGTATTTTCAGGGAGGTATTTCTTGAGATTAACGATGGCATCAAGATCCGGAGCCCTTTTGTCTATTCCAAAGTTGATACGGTTACCAAAAAAGGGGCTGATCTGTTTATCCAGGCCGAACTTGTGAACAGTACCAATAAACCGGTTTCGGGGATTCTTCGCGTGAATTACCAGTTGGGTCATGTTGAGAAAAAAGTCACCATTCCGGCGAATGACACCCTATCCTACCGGTTTAATCCAAATGAATACAAGCAGTTGACAGTCAAAAACGTCGGATTGTGGTGGCCAAACGGAATGGGAAACCCTAAACTTTATAATTTAAATGTTGAATTTATTGCTGATAACAAGGTAATTGACAAGGTCAGCAAGAAATATGGAATCCGGGAGATCCGCAGTTACCTGAATAAAGAGAAGAACAGGACATTCGAAATAAACGGAAAGTTTATCCTGGTCAAAGGTGGCGGCTGGGCCGATGATATCTTTCTTCGCGATACACGCAAATCGGTCGAGGCGCAAATGAGATATATCCGTCACATGAACCTGAACAGCATCCGTTGCGAAGGTTTTTGGGGGAAGGATGACACGCTTTATGACCTTTGCGACGAATACGGTGTTTTGGTCATGATCGGTTATAATTGCATCTGGGAATGGGAGGAGTACCTCAAAAAACCTTGTCATGAAAAATACGGCGGCGCAGTGGGGGACGAGGATATAGCTTTGCTGTCAGCATCCTGGAAAGACCAGATGTTATGGTTGCGCAACCACCCAAGCGTTTATCTGTGGATGCTGGGCAGCGATAAACTGCCATGTCCTAAGCTCGAAATGAAATATGTTGAGCTCTTCCAAAAATACGATCCTTCAAGGCCTTATTCAACCTCAGCCGGCGGTGCGGGAACAGAGGATAACAATGTCGTTGCAACCGTTCCGCTGGTGAGCGAAATCAGCGGACCTACGGGGATGAAAATGATGGGCCCCTATGCCTGGACACCCCCTGAATACTGGTTCACCGATACCAAACTTGGGGGAGCCTGGGGATTCAATACCGAAACCTGCCCGGGTGCAGCTATACCACCACTCTCATCACTGAAGAAAATGCTTCCCGAAGCCAGCATCTGGCCGATTGATAAAAAATACTGGGAATACCATACCGGCAGAAACGAGTTTACCTCTCTCGACCGCGACATCAACGCGATCGACAGCAGGTACGGAAAATCATCCAATGCTGAAGAGTTTTCCTTTAAGGCACAGGTGAACAATTATGAAATTATGCGGCCCCAGTTTGAGGCTTTTATTGCCCACAAACCCAAGAGCACTGGATTGGTGCAGTGGCAGCTAAATTCGGCGTGGCCTAAAATGATCTGGCAATTATACGATACCTACCTCGAACCCAATGGTTCATTCTATGGAGTTAAAAAGGCCTGCACACCGCTTCACGCCATTTACCGGTATGGCTTTAACGACATCTATCTTGCCAATGAAGATTTGGCTGAAGCAAAGGGACTCACTGTTAAGATCAGAGCTTTTGACCTCCATTCAAAGGAGATCTTTGCGGGTCAGTGGCAGGGTAACATCAAATCGAATATTTCACAGTTAATCTACAAACTTCCGGAAATAAAAAATCTGACAGCAGTTTGGTTTCTCGATATCCGGATCTATGACAAGAGCAATAAGGAGGTCGATAACAGCATCTATTGGCTGCCGCTGAAAAAGGATATCCTCGATTACGAGGCTTACAAAAAATTGTCGTGGGCATTCTACACGCCAACCAAACAATTTGCCGACTTCACGGCGCTGGATCAGTTGCCCGGGATCAAATTAAGCTATGATTACAAGTTTAGTAAAAATGAAAAATTTGGGAAGATTAGCCTGAAGGTTAAGAACCCTTCATCTACCATTGCATTCTTTTTGTTCCTCGACGTTATAAACCCCTCGACTCACCAGCCAATTCTTCCGGTATACTGGAATGACAATTATGTGACGTTGTTGCCCGGTGAGGAACGAACCTATGAGGCAAGTTATTATCTGAGCGATTCGGACGGAAGCCGGCCTCTATTGGAGGTCAGGGGATGGAATGTGGGCAAGACAACAATAAGGTAATTTTATTTAAAGACTTGAATATATGAGATATGCAGTAGGAATCGATCTGGGTGGCACATTTGTAAAGTTCGCCCTTGTTTCTGAAAATGGGGATATTCTTTTTGATGATAAACTTTCGATTGGAGGTAAAGCGTTACGCGACGATATTCTCAATACCGTAAGTAAAGCGATTGGGTTAGTTGTTCAGAAGGCCGGTGAATTAAATGTCAAACTCGTTGGCATCGGTTTCGGATCTCCGGGCATTGTGGATGGCGGAATTGTTCACGGAGGTGCCGATAACCTGAACGGATGGGAAAAGATAAACATCTCGGAACGTTATTCACAAGAGTTTGGATTACCAGTCCTCGTAGATAATGACGCCAATGTGATGGGTCTTGGAGAGGCGGTTTACGGAGCTGCAAAAGGATGCACCGATGTGATATTTCTTACGGTAGGAACCGGAATCGGCGGCGCCATCGTGATGAATGGCCAGCTTTACGGCGGGTATAAAAACCGGGGCACTGAAATGGGGCATGTTACAATCGATCATAAGGGAATTGCATGCAATTGTGGCGGCAGAGGATGCCTTGAAGCCTACGCCTCAACAAACGCCCTGATTGGTCAGTATGCAAAACGTTCCGGAAAGAATGAAAGTGAAATCAATGGTCATTACATCGTGGAGAAATTTCAGGCAGGTGAAGCCGCGGCAGTGGAATGTATGGAGGAACATACCGATTATCTTGGACATGCCATCGCGGGTTTCATAAATACCTTTTCGCCGCAGAAAGTGATTATCGGCGGCGGAATTTCAGAAGCGGGCCAGTTTTATATCGATATGATCAAAAAGTCAGCCTTCAGTTATGTCATGCCCGATTGTTCCCGTTTTACCGATGTTGTCGGGGCAACCCTTGGAAATAGTGCAGGCTGTTTGGGCGCTGCATCGTTGATATTTAAAAATTGTAACTAATTCACATTAAATGAAGAAAAATTATTTACTGGTTGTTCTGATCATGTTCGTGTTTTTTGTCATCTCCTTCCTGACGAACATTCTTGGAGCACTCAATGACAAGGTATCACAAAGCTTTACGCTGACCGAAACCATGGCAGGCCTGCTTCCGTTCGCATTTTTCATCGCTTACGGAATCATGTCCATCCCTTCTGGATTCTGGCTCGAAAAGTTTGGGGAGAAGAAAATGATGATTGCGGCATTTTTGCTCGCCTTTACCGGGGCTTTGGTATTTGCCCTTTTCCCTAAGTTTAATGTGTTTGTCGTCTCGCTCTTTACCATCGGAGCCGGCATGGCTGCCTTGCAGGTGGTTATTAATCCCCTTTTACGCGTCTCGGGAGGGGAAACCAATTACGCCTTTTTTTCTGTCATGGCTCAGTTGATATTTGGATTGGCCTCTTTTATCAGTCCGCAAATGTATACCTACTTTGTAACCAATATCGATGGCGGAAATGTGAATAAACCATTGATTGGTTTGATGACCACCCTGGTTCCAAAGGCGATGTCGTGGGTGTCGGTTTACTGGGTATTTGCCCTCATCGCCATTTTGATGTGCGTCGTCGTATTCCTGGTAAAATTTCCAACTGTCGAGTTACAGGAGGATGAAAAAGTGGGTTCAAAGGAGAGCTACTTCGAGCTGTTTAAAAATAAATATGTGATCCTCTATTTCCTGGGCGTATTTGCCTACGTAGGTTCTGAACAGGGGATCTCTTACTGGATGTCCAAGTTTCTGAAGATATACCATGATGTCAATCCTGATGTGGCTGGCGCCGATGCCGTTTCCTATTTCTGGGGACTTATGACCATCGGAGGAATTTTGGGACTCGTGCTGATGAAATTGTACGACAGCAAACCGATCCTGAGATGGTTTACCATTCTTGCCATGATTTGTGTGGCTGTCGGTTTAATGGCCGGGACCCAGGTATCGTTGTGGGCCTTCCCAATGTCGGGATTCTTCCTCTCAGTCATGTATCCGGTGGTTGTTTCTTTGGGACTAAATTCAGTTGCCAAGAATCACGGCTCATTTGCCGGTATTTTGATGACCGGTATTGCCGGCGGTGCAATTGTTCAGCTTCTAATTGGAGCTATCAGTGATATTGCTTCGCTTAAGATCGGTATGTTGTTTATCTTTGTTACATTAGGCTATATTCTGAGTCTGAGTTTCTGGGCCAAACCACTGGTGAACAACCAAACCGTCAGCCTGAAAAGTTTATTTAGCAAAAACTAACTTCATGATTTATTGTGAAGCCGATTTTATAATCTAAGAACAGATCATTTAATACCTTTCATTATGACAAAATTAGCAATACTTGGAGGTTCTCCGGTTCGTGACACAAAAGTAAATCCATGGCCCAAATGGCCGGTTTGGGATAGGAAAGAAGAAAATGCATTGATTGAAGTACTGAACAGCGGTGTCTGGTCGTATAACGGTCCGAAAGAGACTGAATTTAATAAAAACTTCGCTGAATTCTGTGGCGTCAAATATGCTGTTTCTGCGGCAAACGGTACGGTCACATTGCAAATGGCGCTGGAAGCATGCGGCATCGGAGTTGGGGACGAGGTTATCCTTCCGGGTCTGACCTGGCAGGCTACTGCGGCAACGATCATTGATGTGAATGCCACCCCTGTCCTGGTCGACGTATGCGAAGATACCTGGTGTATCGATCCCAGGGAGATTGAAAAAGCGATAACTCCCCGCACAAAAGCCATCATCCCGGTTCATTTATATGGCAATTTCGCAGATATGGATGAGGTACTCCGGATCGCAAAAAAACATAACCTGTTTGTTATCGAAGATTGCGCCCATAAACATGGCGGTGAATGGAACGGGAAGAAAGCCGGAAGTATCGGTGATATTGGCAGCTTTAGCTACCAGTTATCAAAGATTCTGACTGCCGGAGAAGGTGGCTCTGTAACTACAAACAACTTCGAATTGTACGAAAAACTTGACGCACTGCGCAACTGCGGAAGAAGACCGGAACCTGAAACGACCGTTCAGGCCAATAAAGGTGAGGGAGTCTACTTCGATGCCGGAAATTTCTGCCAGTCGGGGAACTTCAGAATCACCGAATTTCAGGCCGCAATCCTGGTTGAAGGTCTGAAAAGATTACCGGAACAAAACAGGGTAAGGGATGAAAACGGAATCTACCTGAACTCATTAATTAAATCAATCCCCGGCATCATCCCGATGCGGAGGGATGCCCGCGAAACGAAAGAGTCTTATTTCAATTTCTCATTCAGATATAACCAGGCTGAATTCAAGGGTTTACCGGTGGCAAAATTTAGGGCAGCCCTTACTGCGGAACTTGGAATTGAAGTGGCCGCAAGTTATACTCCGCTGAATGATTGTTCCTTGTATAAGCCGCTGACCAAACCGGCACGCCATAAATTGAATGATGAATACTGGGCTGCCATCGATCCAACGAGATTTGAGCTCCCTGTTTGTGATAAGATCCACTTCGAGGGTTCTGCCTGTATCCACCACAAAATTCTGATGGGGACCAAAGCAGATATGGAACTGGTTGCCGCTGCCATCCAAAAGGTTTACGACAACGCCGATAGCCTTTAATTTCTGACCATTAAACAATTGAACCTACTTCAGGGTTCCTGCTGACATACATGCCATAACCTCCGGTTCCGCCGGAGGTTATTAAAATTAAAGTCCTTCAGACTTTAGCTTCCTGAAAACCCTGAACAGGGTCTAATTCGAATAACCGTGGGTGCAATCCATGGTTGAAATACGCGATCTGACCAGAACCCTGAAGGGGTTCAACTTCAAAATCAATATAATAATTACTTATGAAAACCATAAAAATTGCCCTTATTGGCGCAGGCTATATTTCGAACTACCATGCCCGCGGACTCCAGTCTATTCCCGGTGTTGAGATTGCAGTTGTTGTTGGACTCCCAATCGAAGCTGCCCGGGCATTTGCCGACAAATATAATATCAGTGAAGCGACAACCGATGTTACTTCACTGTTCAATAGAGAGGACATTGATGCCGTGGTTATTGGAACGCCCAATAAGTTCCATGCGCCGTTTGCCATCGAATTTCTGAACAACGGGAAGGATGTCTTCCTTGAAAAACCGATGGCGATGTCTGCTGAGGAGGGACTTACCATCAAGGCAGCTGCCGACGCCGGAAATCAGCTGGTGATGACCGGTCACATGTGGCGTTTCGACAACGATGTGAACTTTGTAAAAGAGACCGTTGACGCTGGTCAGCTGGGTAAGATTGTTAAGACAAAAGGTTACGGAATCCATGAAAACTGGGGACCTGCCGGGTGGTTCTCCCAAAAAGCCCTGGCCGGAGGCGGAGCCCTTGCAGATATGGGTGTTCATGCAATTGATACTGCACGCTATATTTTGGGTGATCCGATGCCAACGAAGGTTTACGCCAAGATCGGTACCCATTACGGAAATTATGACGTTGACGACTCGGGAATTATCATGATATCGTGGAGCAATGGCGCAGAATCAATTATCGAAAGCGGCTGGTGGCAGCCTCACATGGACGGTCCCGAAGCAGCTACCGGTATCTATGGAACCAAGGGTTATGCAAACGTTTTTCCAACCTTCCTCAAATATAAAGTGGGAAACATACCCGGGAAATTTGACGCCAAACTTCCTGCCAAAACTGAACATTGCGATCAGTCAATGTACACCCGTCAGATGGAGCATTATGTCGATTGTATCCGTACCCGCAAAACACCGGTTCCCGGTTTAATTGAAGGACAGATTATTCTCGATATCGTCGATGCCGCCTACAAATCATCCGAAACAGGCGAGGTGGTTAATCTGGGATAGATTTTGCCTCACAAAAAATTCAAGGAATAGTTAGGAATTAACCTCCTGTATTACATCTTAGAGGCTCTATAACTTTTTTTATAACTGACTACAAAATCCAAAGGTGCAGAGCACCGTTTAATATTTATAGAATAGGGATAAAACAGATTCCAACCAGGTACAGCGTACCGTAATATCTTTTTTTTAAGTGCTTAAAATAGGAATGATATTTCGGTACTCTGTACCTCCTAAAAAAGGGAGTTTATCATTACTACAAATAGTTCGGTACGCTGTACCTTTTATTAAGTGTATCATCTGTCATAGTTATCTGTTTTGAGGTTCGGGTTTCGCAACTACTTAGTACTATGCGCCTTTTCGCAACTCTCTGCTATAAATGAACTTTTGATATAACCTCCTATTCAGACTTGATCTTTTCAGAATTTTAACTTCTAAGCGCCTTCAAAATGGAATCCAGGAAGTGTGTAATTTATGGGTTTTTAGCAGCATTCATTGTATTGTTTGAAAGCTGCATCCGACCTGACCCCGGGGTACTTCAGCTGAAAGACAACTGGCAGATCCAGTCATCTGCTTTGGTTTCCCAGGACGGGAGCAAGATCTCGTCCAATGATTTTCAACCCGGCAAGTGGTATTCAACGGCAGTACCCACCACCGTTTTGGCCGCTTTGGTTGAAAATAAAGTATACCCTGACCCGTTTTTTGGGGATAACCTCAAAACCATTCCCGGATATCGTTCAGGCAGCTGGCTCTCGATGCCCAAAGAGAGCCCCTTCCGCCCCTCGTGGTGGTATCGCACCACTTTTGAGCTCCCGTCCGAATGGAAAGGGCAATACCTGACTTTACACCTTAACGGGATAAATCTGAAAGCGAATGTCTGGCTGAACGGACATCAGATTGCAGATACTTCCGCCGTAGTGGGGATGTTCAGACGATTCGAATTCGACATTAATGAGTGGGGGAAACCAGGTTCTGAAAATTGCCTTGCAATCCAGGTTTATGGACCGGGCAGGATTCCTGATCTCAAGTATTATACCAAACAGGTGGAAGCTACCACAGGATGGGACGACCACAACCCGCAACCACCCGATCTGAATATGGGGGTTTGGCAGGATGTATTCATTTCCGCTGACGGACCGGTTTCGATCCGGAATCCTTATGTGGTTACCAAACTTGACCTTCCCTCACTTGAAAATGCTCATCTCACCATTTCCGCCAGGGTAACCAATAAAAGTGATAAGCCGGTAAAGGGAAATCTCAAGGGGGTAATTGAAAATATTCTGTTTCACAAGGAGGTGATTTTGGCACCCGGGGAATCGAAAACAGTCGAATTTACACCGGACGAATTTGCACAGCTTAACATCAAAAATCCCCGGGTCTGGTGGCCGATAAACACGGGACCACAGCAAATGTACAATCTGAAGCTATCATTTGTAACCGAGGGCAACCTATCAGCCGTTGAGAATGTCAGGTTCGGGATCCGTGAGGTTTCGACCTATATCAATAAAGAGGGTTGGCGCGGGTACCAGGTTAACGGCAAAAACATCCTGATCCGAGGCGGTGCCTGGATGACCAGCGACATGCTGCTGAGACTTTCACCGCACCGGTATGCCGGATTAATCAACTATGCCAAAGAGGCGGGATTGAATGCACTCCGGTCTGAGGGATTCTCGATTCGTGAAACCGAGGATTTCTACAACCTGTGTGATGAAAACGGCATTTTAGTGATTCAGCAGTTTTTCGGCCGTAACCTTCCCGACGAGAAACTGGCCATCAGCATCATCGAAGATATGCTGCTCCGCATCCGAAACCACCCGAGCCTGATTCATTTTCTGGGTCACGACGAAACCTTCCCGACCGAAAATCTTGATAAAAACTACCGTGAACTGGTTGCCAAATACACTCCCCAAAGAACCTACCAGCCACATTCAGGAGCGTTTAATATCCAGGATCGTTTTAAAACAGGGGGAACCCGCACCGGAACCATGGAACTTTGGGCCTACGCCAACCCTTCCCATTACTACACCCACCATGATGATGGAGCCTGGGGATTTGCCCAGTCCGGCGGAATCGGCGGCGTATTCGCCCCTTATGAGAGCATGCGCAAAGTATTGCCCGAAAAGGCATTGTGGCCAATCAGCAATGAAACCTTTTCGTTCCATACCGTCCTCCAGGGAACTGACTATTTCACAGCCGGCCTCGAAGCGCTGGATAAGCGGTACGGAAAAGCAACCGGAATTGCCGATTTCTGCACCAAGGGGATGGCTCTAAATTACGAGAGTGCACGCGGAATGTTTGAGGCCTATGCCCGCAACAAGTATGAAGCGCTCGGAATCACCACCTGGAAATACGACGCTGCATGGCCTGCCGTTTACAGCTGGCAATATGTCGATTGGTACCTCAATGTTGGCGGGGCCTATTACGGGGCCAAAAAAGCGTGCGAACCGCTACATGTCCAGTATTCGTATGACGATAATTCGATTTATGTGGTCAACAGCAGGTATCAGGACTATAAGGATCTAAAGGTAACCGCAAAGATTTTCAACTTTGACCTGAGCGAAAAACTATCCCGAACAGCAGTCGTCAGCGTTGGTCCTGATGGAAAAACCGAGGCGTTTAAAATTGCCTTACCCGGGGGTCTGAGCAAGACCTATTTTCTCAAACTGAAACTTGAAGATAGTTCCGGCCTGGAGATTACCGACAATTTCTACTGGCTTTCCACCACCAAAGATATAGAGGGGGCCAAGATTGAGACAAAGAGCCCGCTTGGATTTGACTGGGATCTGTTTATCGCCAAACCAAAATCGGTAGCCGATTTCACCGATCTGGAGAAACTTCCCAAAGTCGAGCTCCAAAAATCATTTGAAATTCAGCAGGACAGTACTGAAATAAAGGGGCTGGTGAAGGTCAAAAACCCGGGGAAGAGCCTTGCCTTTATGGTTCATCTGGCGCTGACCAAAGGGGCGGGTGGGGACGAAATCACTCCGGCATATTGGGGTGACAACTATTTTTCGCTGTTTCCGGGAGAAGAAAAAACGATTAAAGTACGCTATAATAAAGTCGATCAGGGATCAGGATCGGCTGTATTAAAAGTGGACGGCTGGAATGTAATAAAAGAGGATCATAATTAAATTTAGATAAAATAATGGATTATTTGGAATTGGATTTTAATTCTCTTTAGGGATCCGCCAGCTGGCGGATGGGTAGAAAATGGGTTGTTAGATTAGGTCTCGTCCCGGACAGGAAATCAAACCTAAATATTTGATATCTACCCCTATTTTGTTCCTAAAGCATCTTAATCTCACAAATTTAAATGGGTCCTGAAACTTTGGTTTCTCAGCCCGAAAGGGCGATACACGAATAACCCGGGGTAAACGATCCGGGCACAAGCTTGAGGATGGAGATAAACCTTTCCCGGATCGTGATACCCCGGGTGCAAAGTGGACGTTGGAACCGTCAGCGCTGGGACCTTGATCAATGCGACTATTTTCCCTCTGACGGAATATCCGGAGACTTTTTAAATGAGCCTGCAAAAAATATAACAAGCTAAATATGAACAAAATGAGAATTAAAAGTCTTTTTATCGGGGTGTTGTCCCTGATGGCAGCGCAAGTATTCATTCAGTCCAAAGCAGGGGATCAACTGCCTCAGTTGGGAAAAGACAAGATTGAAAAGGTGATTGCAGCAATGACACCTGATGAGAAAATCGGGATGTCTGTCGGTGACGGGAAGTTCCTTCCTGCGGCGATTTCAAAGACAACGGAACAGGGAACAGGGATTATCATCGCGAATCAGAACTCAAAAATGGTTATTCCGCGACTCTCCGTGATGTCATCTGCCCTGACCGACGGCCCGTCAGGGGTCAACAGGGATCCCCATCCTGAGGGAGCAACCGAATATTCTTATACAACCGCCTTTCCAACTTCGACATGCCTTGCTTCAACCTGGAACACCGAGCTGGTCGAAAATGTCGGTAAATCGTATGGTAATGAGGCTCTTGAATACGACTACGACGTAGTGCTGATGCCGGCGCTGAACCTTCACCGCAATCCAAAGTGCGGACGTAATTTTGAGTATTATTCCGAAGATCCGTTGCTGTCCGGGAAATTGGCCGGAGCAATGGTGAGAGGGGTGCAATCCACCGGTATAGGAGCAACACTGAAACATTTCCTGGCCAATAATCAGGAGACTAACCGGAGGTCCTATAATGCTGTTGTCAGTCAGCGGGCGCTGCGCGAAATCTACCTGCGCGGATTTGAGATAGCGGTTAAGGAGGGTCATCCGAAAGCAATCATGACCTCCTACAATAAGGTAAACGGTTACTATACCGCCGAAACCCCTGAATTACTGAATGATATCGTTCGCAATGAGTGGGGATTCAACGGCGTTTTTATGACCGATTTTGACGGTTCAGGGAGTGCCGTTGCCAAAGTACGTGCCGGGAACAACATGCTGATGGGCGGCAGTCAGGATGAGGTAAAAGAACTTACGACGGCACTCAGGGATAAGACTCTGGACGAAAGTACCCTCGATAAAAACCTGGTTTACAACATGGAGCTTAAGCTTAACTCCCCACGTGCAAAAGGACACATACCCACACAAAAGCCTGATCTGGCAGCTCATGCAAAGATCGCCCGGGAAGCGGCTTCAGAAGGAATGGTGCTGCTTAAAAACAATAATAAGACACTTCCGTTTAAGGGGGTGAAGAAAGTAGCCGTTTTTGGCAAGATTTCCTACTACCTGATCGAAGCCGGAACGGGTAGCGGCGGCATCCGGAGCAACAAGTACGCAATATCTGTAAATGAAGGTCTTAAAGCGGCGGGGTTCAAAGTTTTAAAAGAGCTGGAAGATTCATATACTGCTTTTAATGCCACTATTATGGAGCAGAACCTGGTCCCTGATTACTTCAATAATCCGGTGATGCTGGCTAATAATGGGATAAAGGATGGTAAGGCTCCCGGTCATTTTAAAAAGAGACTGATCCCTTTTCATGACGAAATGGCTATGACCCAGGAACAGATTAAAAAGCAGGTTGCCAATTCAGACATTGCCGTTATTACACTCGGTCGCAGCGGTGGCGAGGGTTATGATAATGGCTATTTACCAACTTCAGATGCAGAACTGAACCTTGTCCGTAATGTATGCGAAACTTATCATGCTTGTGGTAAAAAGGTGATCGTAGTGCTCAATATCGGCGGGGTATGCGAAACTGCCAGCTGGAAAAATTATCCCGACGCCATCCTGGTAGCGTGGCAGCCCGGACAAGAGGGAGGTTTTGCCATTGCCGATGTGTTGAAGGGAGCGGTTAACCCGTCAGGTAAACTTCCCGACTCCTTCTTCATGAAATTTGAGGATGTCCCTTCAGCCAAGACATTCCCCGGTGAACCGGCTGAAAACCCCGTAAATTCGTTCTATAAAGAGGGGGTTTATGTCGGATACCGTTATTATGAATCATTCAATGTCCCCGTTTCCTTCGAGTTTGGATTTGGGCTATCGTATACCACTTTCGGGTATTCAAACCTGAAAATGAGTTCAGATACCTTCTCCGACAAGATCAATGTCACCGTTCAGGTAAAAAACACAGGATCCGTTGCCGGGAAAGAGGTAGCCGAATTATACCTCTCGGCCCCAAATCAGGTAATGGAGAAACCGGCGCAGGAGCTTAAGGGATTTGCCAAAACGCAATTACTCAAACCGGGTGAAAGCCAGACCCTCTCCTTTGAACTCGACAAACGCTCAATCGCCTCATTCCGCGGCGGAATCAGCGCCTGGGTAGCCGACAAGGGTGATTACAAGGTGCATATCGGGGCATCATCAAAAGATATCCGTCTGGACAGTTCTTTTAATCTGCCTGAAGAACAGATTGTTGAAAGGGTCCATGATGTGATGTACCCAAATTTTGCGATGGAGGAGCTAAGCCAGCATAAAAAATAACCCTATGACCAAATTGAATGCCCGGTTAGGTGTTGTGTTGCTTTTGATGATGCTGCAGGCACTGTTGGGCAGTTGCGTCCGGCACACGCATTTAGGGCACCCCTCGGATAAACTTCATGATCTGATCGCGGCATTGACAATTGATGAAAAAATTGCCCTCACCGTTGGAGTCGGGGACGGAAAAACTCCCCCTCCGGGTGTATCGGTCTATGATTCCAAATCGGGTATTAGTATCGAGGACAACACATCCGCCATTAAATCACCCCTGTTCGTGCCGGCAGTTGACGGGCAGGTTTGGGGCATCCCGCGCCTGGGTATTAAGTCGACAGTAATGGGGGGGATAACCATTGCAAGCACCAATCCGAAAGATTCAACGCAGGAAGTTCGCTACACCGCCTTCCCAAGCGAAACTGCCATGGCTGCAACCTGGAATACCCCATTAATCGAAAAGGTGGGGAAGGCTATCGGGAAGGAGGTTCTGGAATCGAATGTCGATATTATGCTCGAGCCGGGTTTGAACATTCAGCGTAATCCGATGTGCGGACGTAACTTCGAATATTTCTCGGAGGACCCCCTGTTGTCGGGGAAAATGGCTGCAGCCTATGTGTGCGGAGTTCAGTCACAAGGTGTGGGAGCCGCCATAAAACATTTTGCCGCCAATAACCAGGAGACAGACCGGAGAAGTTACGACGCGATCATCAGTCAGAGGGCTTTGCGGGAAATCTATCTGCGCGGATTTGAAATCGCGGTAAAAGAGAGCCATCCGTGGTCAATCATGACCTCCTACAATAAATTCAACGGCTACTATACCTCCGAAAATCCTGAATTGCTCAAAACCGTCGTTCGGGATGAGTGGGGCTTCGACGGAGCTTTCATGACAGACTGGGACGGTCTTGGAAATGCAGTCGCCAAACTCAGGGCCGGAAGTAACCTGATGATGAGCGGAAGTGACACCGAAAGAGCCGAACTCAGGGCCGCGTTAAAAGACAAAACCATCGATGCAAGCGATCTCGACAGGAGCCTTGAGTATGTCCTCAAATTTAAAATGAAAACTCCCCGTGGCAGAGGTTACAAACCTTCACTTAAATTTGACAGGAATGCCCATGACTCGCTCTCAAGAACTTCGGCAGCAGAGGCAATCGTTTTGTTAAAGAATAACGCAGGGACACTTCCATTTAATCCTGGTATCAAAACAGTGGCACTCTTCAACAAAGGCTCCTACTTCTTCGTGGCAAGCGGATCGGGAAGCGGCGAATCAAAACCAATACATTCAGTCACGGTCAATGAAGGAATGAAAAACGCAGGTTACCAGGTGGTTAAGTTTCTCGATGAAACCTATTCCCGGTTTGTGGATACCATTCTGGTCAATAACCGCAAAGTAACCGACTATTTCTACCGGCGAATTATTCCCTTTCATCCGGAACTTGATCTTACAAAAGCCACCATTTCAAGGCAGGTGGCCGAATCCGATATCGCGGTGATCACCATTGGACGGTCAGGAGGAGAAGGTCATGACAACGGTTTTATTCCCCTCGACCAAACAGAACTGAATTTAATTCGGGATGTCTGTGAGAGTTATCATGCTGCCGGAAAGCGGGTTGTTATAATTCTGAATGTCGGGGGATTTTTTGAAACCAGCGGATGGAGCGACCTGCCCGATGCTATACTTCATGTCTGGCAAACCGGACAGCAAGGGGGCAATGCCGTTGCTGATGTGCTCAAAGGGGTTGTCAACCCATCGGGTAAATTGCCGGTTTCATTTCCTGTGAAATATTCAGATATTCCTTCATCCGCCGAATATAAAGGGGAAGAGGGTCCAAAAACAGCTGAAGTACTCCCGGTACTTTATAATGAAGGAATTTATGTGGGTTACCGCTACTTTGACTCCTTCAAAATACCCACGGCTTACGAGTTTGGTTACGGCCTCTCCTATACTTCTTTTGAATTTACAAATTTAAAGCTTAGCAGCGCGGTTTTCAATAATCAGATCCTGGTAACCGTTACCGTGAAAAACAGCGGGAAGATACCTGGTAAAGAGGTCGCTCAGCTCTATTTGTCCGCTCCGGCCTCAGGTATTGAGAAACCATTTCAGGAGCTTAAGGGATTTGCCAAAACGAAACTGCTTAAACCGGGAGAAACCCAGCAACTCTCTTTTGTGCTCGATGCCCATTCCATCGCCTCCTTCTGGACCGGGAAGTCGGCGTGGGTGGCAGATCAGGGCGTTTATGAGGTGCGGATCGGTGCCTCGTCCAAAGATATCCGGCTCAAATCGACATTTAGGTTGCCTAACGAACTTGTGGTTGAGAAAGTCCATAATGTGCTCTACCCATTTTCGTTGTTAAATTCACGGCTGGATGAAATAAGCGTTAACCGGAAAAAATAACTATCATGAGAATATTAACCAGCTTCATACTAATCCTTTTAATCGGGCTTTTCACTCCCGGGAAAACCGTTGCCCAGAGTATGCAAAAGCACAAAGAGGGCGGGCTTCCTGATCCTCAGCTGAGTCAGAAAGATAATGATTACCTGGATCGGCAGGCAAGCGTGTTTCTCGATTCCGTGAAGACCATTCTGGCTGTTTATCCCCCGGTTATCCATGAAGGGCGCGAACGGGGATTCGCCAAACTCTTGATGGACGCCGTCTTTCATGAAAAATTTGCCGCGTTCCGGAAACCCGGCATAGATTTCTTCCACGCACAGGCAGATCACCTGATTAAAGAGTTGGTGAAAACCAAAACAGATCAGGGTGCGATCATCTGGAAGCTGTACAATATGGGGTTTATCGTGCGCACCAAATCGGTCACCCTTGCCTTCGACCTTGTTGGAGGCGCTTCGTCCGATTCACCCGATTTTGCCTTGCCGGCCGAGACAGTGGAACAGCTTGTTAAACAATGTGATGTCTTGTTTATCAGTCATAAACATCATGATCATGCAGACAAAACGATGGCGGAAAAATTTCTGGAACAGGGAAAGCCGGTAATCGCACCCGAAGAGGTTTGGAAGGATGACCCGATTTTCGCGAAGATCACTCATCTTGAGCGGAGAGCAGAAAAAAACCAGAAACTAAAACTTGCCAATAACCGTACTCTGGATCTCATCATTTATCCCGGACACCAGCTCTCCTCTGCGATTAATAATGTGTCGATGGTTACGACCCCCGAAGAGATAACCGTTGCCCATACCGGTGACCAGATCAATGAGGGAGATATGATGGGCGATTTTGACTGGATTGATCGGGTTGCCAAAAATCATAAAGTGGACATCCTGATGCCAAACGCATGGACAACTGATATATATCGCATTGTCAGAGGGTTTGATCCGGCTTTGGTGGTGCCGGGTCACGAACTGGAACTGGGACATACCGTCTGGGACAGGCTCCCTTACTGGGGCGATGACAAATACCTTGAACTGAATTATGCCGGTTTAAAAAAATCAAAATACCCGGTGGTGGTGATGGTTTGGGGAGAGTGTTACCATTACTACCCGCGATAAGAGAGCGTAAACTGAAGAATTCAATTTCTAAAGGTCTAAATATAATTTTATGAAATTTTTACAAAAAGAGCTAAAAGTCCCGGCCATAATCATTGCGCTGATTGTTGTGGTGTCCATTCTTTTTCATTACACCATTCATATTGAAAATGCGCTGACCTTGCAACCTGCATCCGAATTTGGGATCAGGATCTCATTCTGGAGGATATTGTTTGAGCCGGTTCTGGGCCTTTTGTTGTTTTTTAACCGGTCGTTTTATGCTTTAACCGAATTGAGGTTCCTCCTGTTTTGGGTTTTGGTGGTTTATGCCGTATACAGTCTCACCAAATCATTTTTAGTTAAAGAGCGGCAATTAAGAAGGAAATATATTGTTGGTCAATTAGTTAATATTCCAATTATTCTTGGTTTGTGGTTTGCCGTTTTTGTGGTGATCATCTTCATCCCTTTGCCAAATAATACCATTGCAAATCATTCTTCCGATAAAATTCTGGTGACCACCCATTCACATACCGATTTTAGTCATGACGGTCTGATCTCTGAGGAGAATTTGTGGAAATGGCACCAGCGCAACGGCTATGACGCCTTTTTTATCACAGATCATAATAATCACAGTCGTACCCTCGATTTTGTTCAGGCTCAGCGGGACCACAAATTCCCGGGCGAGCCCCTTGTGATGTGTGGCGAGGAGTTTTCGGGAAGCAACCATTTGAGTCTGCTGGGACTCAGGGAAAGGTTCCTTACGAAAGGTTGCTCCGATTCAACCGTTATTCAGCTGGCGCATGCCGGCAACGGGGCAGTAATCGTAAATCACTGGTTCGACGGGGAACATAAATCACTGGAATACTACAGGAATCTGGGCGTTGACGGGTACGAAATTGAAAACAGCGCCACGGATCTCTCGTATGACCGGAAAGTATGCCACCGGATTAAGGATTTTTGTGAACACAACAACCTGGTCATGAATGGCGGACTCGACTTTCACGGATACGGGAATGCCTGTTCGCTATGGAATGCCTTTGAAATACCGGGATGGCATAATTTAGACCCGGCTTCCAAAGAGGAGGCTATTTTAAAGATTATCAAATCCCGCGATCAAAGCAAACTCCAGGTTTTACTCTACAAAGACCGCCCTTATTACACCAGGAAATACCTTTATTTGAGTCCGCTTTTCACCTTTTTCAATTATTTCAGGACACTGAATTTTTACCAGGTATTTTCCTGGATTTTATGGATACTGATAGTTGCCGGGATTAGAATCCGATTCTCAGGACCAAATAAAACAGCTAAACGCATCCCGGAAAACCGGCTGGTCCCTTTTTCAGGTGTTTTAAGTGCGCTGTTTATGCTTTGCCTGGGGCTGTATTATTTCACCGGGATAAAAGATCTTACCGATTATACCAAAATGTACCATGAATACAGCAATCTGCTGTTTACTGCCGGGGCTGTTTTTTTAGTGTATTCAGGTCTGGTCACTTTTTTCAGGAATCGTTCGGCATCAAAATGATAATATCAATTTAAACCAAATTATGGAAACAGGAATAAAATCAACGGTAAAAGAGCGGCTTAGCTCACTCGATACGCTGCGTGGATTTGATATGCTCTGGATTATCGGCGGAGGGGAATTGCTCAGGGCACTTTCTAAATCATCGGGTTGGGATTGGATTGCTGCCCTTGCAAATCAGACTCACCATGTACAATGGGAGGGATTTCATTTAGAGGATTTGATCTTCCCGCTATTTATGTTCATCTCCGGAGCTGCAATCCCGTTTGCATTAACAAGCAAACTGGAAAAAGGAACTCCCAAAAAAGAGCTCTATAAAAAGGTGTTTCAACGGATGATTCTGCTTGTGGTTTTCGGGATGGTCTATAACGGCGCCCTGGAGAAAGGGTTCTCGAACATGCGGTATCTGAGCGTTTTGTCGCAGATCGGAATCGGGTACTTTTTTGCCTCGCTGATTGTCATAAATACAAACAGATTAAAAGCAAGGATATTTTGGCTGATCGGAATACTGGCCGGAATTGCAATCCTGCAAAACCTTGTACCTGTTCCGGGTTTTGGTGCAGGTATATTTACTCCCGAAGGGACAGTAAATGCCTGGCTGGACCAGCACCTGCTTCCGGGAAGACTAATCTATAACACCTATGATCCTGAAGGTGTTTTATGCATCGTATCTGCCATATCGGTCACCTTAATGGGATCACTTGCCGGATTTATTCTGCGCAGTGACAACTATTCTTCCTATCGAAAAACGGCCATTCTGCTGATCGCAGGTGCGTCTCTTGTGCTGATCGCCCTTATTCTCTCCCCAGTTTACCCGATAATAAAGAAAATATGGACTGTGCCATTTGACCTGCTGACTGCCGGAGTCAGTTTTCTTTTGCTCGCAACGTTCTATTTTATCATTGATGTGAAATTGTGGAATAAGTGGATCTTCTTTTTCAGGGTCATCGGGCTGAATTCAATAACCATATACCTGGGTGGCCAGCTTATTGATTTTGAACTCCCTTCCAAATTCCTTTTGGGTTGGATAGCGATTCCCAGTGGCAATTTTGGTGAGGTAATCATTGTAACCGGAATGATTGCCGCTGAATGGCTATTCCTGTACTACCTGTACAAAAACAAGATATTCCTTAGGGTTTAAAAGAATAACCGGATATGAAAATAAATGGTTGTCTAATCAGAGCCATCGGCTCAATACCTTTTTAAGCAAAGGATTTTAATCCATTGCTAAAAAATGATGTCGTTCCAATAGATTGCCGTAGGTAAGGTACATTTGAGAAGAATATGTTTCGAGCCTAAAGCTCTCATGATTCCATATCTTCAATTTCCACGGATTAAAATCCGTTGTTGCAATATTTTTCGAGGCTAAACCTCTATAATCTAATTATTTGAAAATTATTCTAATCGGTAAAATTTCTAAACTTGAAGCATATAACATTTACCATAAAATCAAATCCCGGAATTAAAGTATTCCTCATATTGTTACTTGTTTCCATTCAATGTCTAACGACAAGTGCTCAGCAAGCCACCGAAAAGCCGCTTTACCTCGATTATACCAAACCGTATAAATTACGGGTAACTGATTTACTGACACGAATGACCCTGGATGAGAAGTTATTGCAGATGAGTTCGCGCATCTCTTCGCCGGTTAAACGTCTGGGAATTCAGGGTTTTCTCTGGAGCAGTGCAGGCGACGGCCATTGTGTAGGGGTCCCTGCGGGTGAAGCAGCTACCGTATTTCCCGTACCGATTGCCCAGGCTGCCTCTTTTGACAGGAATATGGTACATAAAATGGCTGATGTAATGTCTGATGAGGTAAGGGCAAGGGTGAATGGCAACGTACCCAAAGCAACCCTCACATTTTGGGCGCCGGTTGTCGAAATGGCACGCGACCCGCGTTGGGGAAGGACGGAAGAGTGCTACGGGGAGGACCCGTTTCTCACCACCCAGTTGAGTCTCGCTTTTGTACAGGGACTCCAGGGAGATAATCCCAGGTATCTGAAATCAACGGCTGGGCCCAAACATTTTGCACTCAATAACGAGGAGTGGTGCCGCCACAACGGATCTTCCGATGTCGATGATGAACTCCTGCATGAATATTACCTGCGTCCATATCAATCCCTCGTTCAGCAGGGGAAAGTTCTGCAGATCATGGCCGCCTACAACAGCCTGAACGGTGTTCCATGCATTGGGAATAAAAAACTGCTGACCGATATTCTTCGTGGGGAATGGGGTTATGAAGGGAATGTGGTATCAGACTGCAATGGGATCAGGGATTTATACGAAGGACACAAATATGCTGCCAATGTTCAGGAAGCGATCGCCCTGGCCATAAATGCCGGACTGGACATTGAATGTGGGGATTGCTTCCGGGATCACCTGGCGGAAGTGGTCAAAATGGGACTGGTTTCTGCTGCGACGATTGACACTGCAGTTTATCGGATCCTCCTTCCCCGTTTTAAACTGGGATTGTACGATCCGCCTGAGATGGTGCCCTATACAAAGATACCCCATTCAGTGGTAGACAGTCCGGGAAACAGGGCTGTTGCCAGAGAGGCTGCGCGGAAAACAATCGTGTTGCTTAAAAATAAAGGTCATTTTCTGCCATTGAATAAAAATAAGATCCGGTCCGTTGCAGTGATCGGTCCTCTTGCCGCAACCTGCGAATTGGGAGGTTATACCGGCGGGTATTCCAAAGCCATCTCCCCCCTGCAGGGGATAATCAATAAACTGGACAGCGCCAAAGTCCATTATGTGAAGGGAACTGAGGTGAAAATTAAATTGCCGGTAATCCCAACCGAAAATTTGATGCCGGATGGCGGAAAGCCTGGTGAGCATGGTTTAAAGGGGGAATACTTCAAAAATACAGCGTGTTCGGGCGAGCCTGTTCTCACCCGCATTGATCCGGTAATCGATTTTAACTTTGGTAGAAATGCCCCCGCCCCCGGCATTCCGGCTACCTACTTCTCTGTAAGGTGGACGGGTAGTTTTATTGCCCCTTCTTCGGGCCCCTATTATATTGGCGGTGAATTCGATGATGCTATCAGGTTGTATATCAATGGAAGGTTGCTCATCGACCGGACATTGAACCGGAATAAGTCTTCGGAGGTGACAAAAATTGAAGTTGAGGCGGGAAAGAAGTATGATCTCCGCCTCGAATACATCCAACAGTGGTATCATGCCGAAGTTAAACTTTGGGGAGCTCCCCGGAATCCGGAGAAATTCCGGGAGGCAGCTGATGCGGCCCGTAAAGCTGATGTTGCGGTTGTCGTTTTGGGGACCGATGAGAGCGTTGAAAAAGAGGGGGTCGATCGCGCAGACCTCAATCTCCCCGGCGACCAGGAGGACCTTGTCATGGCCGTCTTCAAAGCTAATCCTAAAACCATCGTGATCCTTCAAAATGGCAGTGCCATGGCTGTGAACTGGTTAAAGGGAAATGTGCCGGCAATTTTCGAAACCTGGTACAACGGCGAAGAGGGAGGCAATGCCATTGCAGATGTAATTTTTGGCGACTGCAATCCGGCCGGAAGGTTACCGCTCACCTTTTACAAATCGGCTGTTAATTTGCCTTCAATCAGCGACTATGATATCCGGAAAGGGAGAACATACATGTATGGAAACAATGTCAAAGATAACTCCAGGATCAGTGAGGTGCTCTATCCGTTTGGCTATGGCCTGAGTTATACCAGGTTCAGTTATGGAAAACTGGAAGTGATCTCCAAACATGTGGATCCTTCAGGCAATATAACGGCAAAAATCACGATAAAAAACAGCGGGAAGCTCGCGGGGGATGAGGTGGTTCAGTTATATGCCCACCAGGAAAATTCGGGTGTTCTGCGCCCTGAAAAACAACTGGTTAGTTTTGAGCGGATCACCCTGAAACCAAAAGAACAAAAAACGGTGGAACTGATATTTCCTGCCAAAGATCTGGCATTCTATGACGTAAACAAAAAGATGTTCGTTGTAGAACACGGAGTATTTAAGTTGATGGTTGGAAGTTCTTCTGCAGATATAAAGTCAACCGGACAGGTTAAAATTAAATAAGGATAAGTCCATGATTAAATGAATTTTTGATATAAGGCAGTTACAGAGGCGTAGCCTCGGTCGGTCTTGCAATAGCGGATTTTAATCCGTTGTTACAGGATGAAATGATCATGAGAACCGTAGGTTCGACCCATTTTTGACTTGATGACCCGTACCTACGGCACTCACGCTTAGTTTCTGATCACTAGTATAACAGATTAAAATCCGTTCTTAGATGATGAACCGAGCCGATAGCTCTCATACTGAAATTAGATATATTTCACATTAATAAGATTTTATGAATATTTTGTTCCAAAGTAGTTACTAATAACTCTCAACTATGAAAAAGCAACTAATCAGCATTCTAATCGTGGCGATGGCCTGCGGAACCGCCTGGGCGATAAGGGGGCAGTTTGGACACGAACAGGGAGCATCCTGGGCGGGCGGAATATTTGCCCTCGCTCTGATCCTGGTTTCCAAACGAAAAGACTGGTACTCAAAAGTTTTCTCTATTGCTCTGGCATCGGCTGTGGGCTGGGGAGCCGGCGGAATGATGAGCTATGGACAGGTTGTCGGATATGGCCGGAGCACCAGTTTTCCGAATGCCTTTTATGGTCTGGTGATGCTTATGGTCATCGGTGGCTTATACGGAATCCTCGGTGGCGGGTTTGTAGGTTTAACACTTGAAGGTTCGAAGCAGAAAAAGGTTAACTGGGGCGCCCTTCTTGCAGAGATGATTGCCGGCGGGGTCCTGGGGTATTACCTGTTTGTCGTTCAGCTTGAGTGGCTGATGACCCCTCCCAGGGAAGAAACCTGGTCTGTCTGTTTGGGGGCAGGACTGGCATTGGTGTGGCACATGGCCAGGAATAACTACACTTCATCGCTCCGGGTTTCTCTCTATTCGGCATTGGGAGCAGGTTTCGGATTTGCATTCGGAAATTTCCTCCAAACCCTTGGAGATGTAATGGCGATTCAGTTTAATATGTGGAATGTGATGGAGTATAGCATCGGATTCTTTGGCGGTCTTGGGATGGCATACAGTGTATTCAGTTCCGAATGGCCCGACGAGACTGCCGCGTCGGAGGATTGGGAATCAAAAATAGCCATGCTTCTTGTGTTTGTGGGAATCCCTTTTATAAATCTTATTGATTCAATGGGTTATCACACCTTGCTGGAACGGATAAAAGATCCGGTCAATCCGGAAACCACCGCAATGCTGAGCACCCTTTTGGGTACATTGATTATGACTATCGTAGCAATTATCGGGTATTTTAAATATTCAAAAGGGACCGGCGGTTTTGCACGAAAAGATGTGTTGATGCTGTTTGCAGTGTACCTTGCGGCTTACATCCTGGTCAGCTATATTGTTGTCGGACTCTTTGCCGGCAGGTTCCCCTCAAACCATCAGCTTTACTTGGTAAATTTCATCGTTATTCTGTGGCTTGCCCGGAAACAGTACACCCCGTTCTTCGCGAATCTGCTGAAGGATTTGAATTTAAAACGGTGGCTTTTCTTACTCGTGGGAGCGATCGTTGTCATTATGCTGCTCGCATTTATACTGGTCAATACTCACGGGATTATGGGCGGAGCACATGATCGGTTCCCCAATTAATAATACAAGATGAAAACAAGCATTAATCCATTCTTTACCTTGAAGAGCCTGCTTCTGATACTGATTCTTTTTATTCCCGTTTTTAAGGTTTGTGCCCAGGGTCGTTTCGTAAGGGGTGCGGAGAAAACGGAATTCTCTTTGACCAGTTCTGCTGCCGATTTCTATGTCTCTCCCCGGGGAAATGATAACTGGTCAGGAAAACTTGCTGAACCAAACCCGGACAAAACCGATGGCCCTTTTGCGACTGTTGAAAGAGCAAAAAATGCGGTCGGAAAATTGAAACAGGAGGTTTATAAGCAGAAGAAAAAGGCTGTCGACAAACGGTTTATCGGGACACCACATCAGTACGGCTCTGGTCGCGATATTACAGTATTGATTCGCCAGGGTGTTTATTCCCTGGAAAACACGCTCAGTTTTTCGTATGAAGATGGGGGTGAACGACTGGAAACAGACCTTCCAACCGGTGCATTTGAATACCATGAGCTCAAGGATTGCTATGTCACCTATGCAGCTTATCCCGGGGAATCTCCGGTCATTTCCGGTGGGGAAAAAATAACCGGCTGGGAAAAGACAAAAAACGGGATCTGGAGTGCAGGTTTTGACGGCGCTGACATCAATGATCTTTATGCAAATGGCAAACGGCTTACACTTGCCCGGACTCCAAATACCGGTTATTTTTTTACTGACGGGCAACCATCTGATTCACTATCTTTTAGATTTAAGAAGGGTGATCTTAAGCCATGGAAAGATATGGAACCGAACCGGATAAATATGACCGTCAGGTGGGGCGCAATACACTCAAGCATCGCCAGAGTTGATGAAAAAAGCCGGACAGCCTGGTTAAAAACCCCATCCCCCGAAATGATGATTGTCCCTCCCAAATATTTTGTGGAAAATGTCGAAGCACTCCTGGATACCACCAATGAATGGTATTTCAATGCAAAGAGTCGTACAATAAGTTTTATTCCCGATGGTGAAATTGGTGATCCAAATAAGGCTTCCATTGTATTTCCAAAGCTAGATAACCTGATTTCAGTCTCAGGCACACGCGAAAATCCGGTCAGAAATCTCAGGTTTTACAATCTTAAACTTGAAGATACCCGATCAGGTGGTAGCGGTACAGTCTCATTTCAGTATTCCAAAAATTGTGAATTTCTAAAAAACAGAATTGAAAATGTGAGCCAGGCCGCGATCTATCTGGGGAAAGGATGCTTCCATAATCTGATTGCCAAAAATGTGATCAACGATGTAAAAGGGTCAGGAATTATCGTGTCCGGAATTCCAAAACCGGAAAACTGGAACGATGTTGTGAGTGACAACGTGATCTCCTTTAACAAGATAACAAACATAAATATTTCTGCTACAGGTATTTCAACTTACAATGCACTAAGGACAACGGTTTCGCACAATTACATCTCCAATGTGGGAAGCTACGGGATCACACTCGGGTCGTGGCCCAATATCGAAGAGACCAGCGACGGAAACCACCTGGCAGAATTCAATCACGTTTCATTTACCAATATGAAACGCGATGATGAAGGGGGAATTGCCGTTTACGGATTAAGCCCTGGTTCAGTCGTCCGAAGTAACGTGATCCATGACGTGCACCCTGCCGCTACCAATGAAAATGTCGCCCTGTTCTTTCAGAATATGTCTTCCGGATGGACCGTGACCGACAACACCTATTACAACCTTAAACAGGGGCAGATGAAGCTATGCGCCTGTTACCTGGTTGATAACGTGTACGAAAATAACCAGATGATCGAAGCTCCGGCAACCCCTGCCGAGGAGATTATTGATGGCATGGTGGATCTTTCCTACCGTGATCTGGTTATTAAAAAAGCGGGGCAGCTTGTTACAGGGGCTGAAGTACTGATCTCTGCACTGGTTGCCAACACAGGATCTACGGGGTTGGAGGAGCTCTTTCTCTATGTTGACGGGAAGGTGGTCAGCTCCCAAAAGCTCCCTTTCATCTCAAAAAATGAGCGCCGGATTGAATTCAAATATAAATTCTTTGACCCGGGTAAACATACCGTTGCAATTGGAAAAACTCCTGAAAAAGAGGTTAGCGTGGCCGGAGAGCCGCTTTTCGTAATCTACCGCGACTTAAAAACTCCCGTGAAGGAACTTCCCCGGGGAGATTCCCTTTATGTGAAAATAGAAGCTCAGAATGTCAGAAGCGAAAAGAGCACCCAAAAAATTGAATTGATGGTTGATGGGAAAGTTTCCGCAGTCAGGGACATTCATTTTGCAGCGAATGAAACGCAGCAGATTGAATTTTCGCTCCTTGCCGGGACGGGTTCCCATCAGGTAACAATCGCCGGTCAGCCACCACTCACCGTTCATGTCTATCCGGTAAAAATAATTGATATTCAGACGGTCCCAATCCAGACCTACTGCACCGCAACCGCGAAACCCTGCACATTCAACTTTAATGTGACCAGGAATCATTACGAGATCACCGCAGCCGGGACCGATTTCCTTCATGCCGAAGATTCCTATGGAACAATCTATTTGAAAGGTGCAATCGAAGGTAACTTTGTGGCCTCGGTAAAGGTAATTGGCTTTAGTGAAGGGATCAGCGAATGGTTTCGCGCGGGGATCTTTGTGAGAAACGATCTCTCCAAAAACAGCGGCTCAAAGAGTAATGCCCTGGGTTCTTTCCTGCTGTTCTCTACAACCAAACGGTGCGGGGCGCAATGGGACGAATTTGGTGACGGGTGTATGCACAATACCAGAAGTAAGAATTACGGAGTTGATCAGCCATTGCCGGTCTGGCTCAAGCTGGTTCGGCATGGAAACAGCTTCACCGGATATTACAGTTTTGATGATAAAAACTGGATCATCTCAAGGGAATCGGGAGACATACCCGGTATGGCGAAAAAGATGGATATCGGTCTTGCCGGAGGGGCAAACGATCAGAAAGTTTCCACCGTGATCTTTGAGGATTTTAAACTTGAGGTTGAAAGTAAATAATGGCAGTTTCGTGATTAGTGAACCGCTGACTTGTTAGTGACATGAACAAGTCAGCGGTTCACTAAATTAAAAATTAAAAATCAAACATCTAAATATTACTAAGTTAACTTAATTCCAAAAAAAATGAAAAAAAGGTTTGTGAATCTCTGGATTATCTGGACGCTGGTTGGAGCCGGTTTAATCTATGGTGTTGCCGCATCCGATGCGAAGAAAAGTATGATTGTAATAATTGCTAACGTACTGAGCATTTCCCCTTTAATCGGATTGATGCTGGCCTTAGGGTCCGTTAAGGCATTCCGCCAGTTTAGCGATTGGTTAGAGCGAGATCGCAATTCGATGTACTATGTGGCTGGTGGAATCACCATTTTATTTATGCTGCCTGGAATAATCACACTTAAATTTGACCCCTATTATTCCGTCATTTTTGCCGCAATCGTGTGTGCCGGACTCGGAGTCTTAAAACAGTCAAAAACCCAGGTGTTTACCTTTGGCTGGAGCGATTTATTGCTTTGGCTTGTGCTTTGGATTCCATTTGACCTTCGGTGGTACATGGGAATGCTTCCCGCAGGAATTGATTCTTATGCCTGGTGGTCAGTTGCTCTTTCAGTGATAGCGGTAATTGGGTGGCATGGTTACAGGGGTGCCGATATTGGGTACAACCTGGTACCTAAGTTCAGGGATTTGCGGATCGCCCTCCTGGCATTGGTTATGATTATGGTTGTGGTAGCCCCCCCGGGATTGTTAACGGGGTTCTTAACCTTCTCGATTCCCAAATCTTTCAATGCCTCTAAAATAATCTTCAGTTTTGTGGGACTGTTTCTGACAGTTGCCTTGCCTGAGGAGCTTTTTTTCAGAGGTATTTTGCTTCGGGGACTTGAGAAACAATTTTCCCGGAAATGGATTCCTCTGGTCATTTCCTCCCTGGCTTTTGGACTCATGCACTGGAATAATGCCAGCACGTTATCGACACAGATCACCTATATTTCTTTGGCTGCATTAGCCGGAGTGGGTTATGGCTGGACCTACCGCAAGAGCGGAAATAACCTGCTGGCTGCAATACTTGTGCATACTCTTGTTGATTGGACCTGGAGGATATTTCTCACAACATAACCACCATTTAAAATTGAATAACATGTAGAGACGCACAGCTGTTGTAAAGACGCACAGCTGTACGTATCTACATGGAAATTGTAATTGATTTTATATCTGACAAACATGAAATTATATATTTTGATGGCCATTATGGTTCTTCATTTTACGGACGTTGTGGCGTCTGCCAAAACCGGAGACCACACACAAAAGGTTAATGTCTTTGTCGGCACGGATGATCACGGCCATACCTTTCCGGGTGCCACGGTTCCGCATGGAATGGTGCAGCTTAGCCCCGATACACGTACTACCACCTGGGACGGTTGCTCGGGCTACCATTACTCAGACAAAAGCATTATGGGGTTCAGCCATATCCACTACAGCGGTGTGGGAAGCGGAGGGGGTGCGGATATCCTGCTTATGCCAGCAACGGGTCCTGTACTGTTAACCGCGCCTGAATCTGCCTCAAACATTTCAGGTTACAGGGCCTCCTTTTCCCATGCCAATGAAAAAGCTTCTCCCGGCTATTACAGTGTCACTTTGGATAACGGGATCCGGGCAGAGCTGACGGCCACCACCCGGACCGGACTTCATAAATATACCTATCCGTCAGTTGATCAGGGAAATATAATCCTTGATCTGACGCATGGAATTAACGATTCGAATGATTCCCTGTACATTAAAAGAGTTTCCGGCACGAAAATCGCCGGGTTCAGACAATCCTCCGGCGGGCTGGACGGAAACCGCAGAATCTATTTTGTGGCCGAGTTTTCACAGCCTTTTGTAAGGTATGGATTCTATATCAGGGATAAATTAGTCCCGGCGGCCACAGAGGCAGGGAGTAAGAATGTGAAGGCCCATTTTACTTTTGACACCAGAAAAACGAAAGAAATCCTCGTAAAAGTCGCCCTATCCAGAGTCGATTTTGAAGGGGCGGAAAAGAACCTCAAAGGAGAACTTCCGGACTGGAATTTTGGTGCGATCAGGGAAAAGGCCAGGCAGCAATGGGAGAAAGAGCTCGCCCGGATATCCGTGGAAGGGGGGACGGAATCGCAGCAACGGACATTCTATACCGCATTATATCATTGCTTTATACAACCCGGAATCAATATGGATATCGACCGCCGGTTTCGCAGTACCGATCACAAGATCCATACTGCAACGGACTTTGACAACTATACCACCTTCTCGCTGTGGGATACTTTCCGGGCTTTACACCCGCTCTATACGATTATCGAACCGCACCGGACAAACCAGTTCATCCGGAGTTTTATCGAGAAATACCACCATTTCGGCAGCTTGCCGATCATGGAATTCGGTGGAAACGAGGGGTTTGCCATGATCGGCTACCACTCCTTACCACTCATAGCCGATGCCTGGGTAAAGGGAATCCGGGATTACGACGTGAAAGCCGCGTACGAAGGGATGAAAAAACTCTCCGAAGGATTTCGTGATGGGAAAGAGACTTACAAAAAAACAGGATTCATACCCTATAATGAAGAGAGTCAGTCGGTTTCAAGGACTCTTGAGTATTGCTACGATGACTGGTGCGTCTCCCAACTGGCCAAAACATACAGCGAGGCCGACTACCATCTTTATTCCCAGAAGGGGAAGTTTTACAAAAATTTATACTCAGCAGAGACCGGTTTTATGCGCCCCAGGGGGAGCGATTATCAATGGCTCACCCCCTTCGACCCGATGGAGGCTTCAAACCATTATACCGAAGCAAATGCCTATCAGTATTCAACCTTTGTTCCCCATGATATGGATGGGCTGATTAAGCTGATGGGTGGCGATGCGAAATTTGACCATTGGCTGGATGTATGCTTTAATACCCAAAACGATCCCTCTAAAATGTATCTCACCGATGTTACCGGAATGATCGGTCAATATGCCCACGGCAATGAACCGAGCCATAACATGGCCTATCTGTACAGTTTCATCGGTAAACCGTGGAAGACCCAGCAAAAGGCCAGACAGATCATGGATTCATTTTATAATGACCAGCCATCGGGCCTGTGTGGCAACGAGGATGCAGGTCAAATGTCCGCATGGTACATCCTGAGTGCAATAGGATTCTACCCCGTGACACCGGGCATGGATGATTATGTATTTGGAGCACCGCTATTTGACAAGGTAACCATCCATCTCGAAAACGGGAAGGACTTTGTGATTAATGCAAAAAACGGGGGAACTGAAAATAAGTATATTCAATGGGTCAGGCTCAATGGCATTGACTATCGGAAGTCATTTTTCAAACACAGTGATATTGCAAAGGGTGGCGACCTGACCTTTGGGATGGGCGATAAACCCAATGAAAATTGGGGAACAACGAATGAAGAGCGTCCTCATACGATTAATTATCCTGCTGCTTCAACCCCCAGGATCGAAGCCAAAGACCTCTCCTTCGTAAAGGATATTGAAATTTCAATGGCCTGTGACGATCACAACACGACTATCCGCTATACGCTGGATGGTTCAGATCCGTCAGAAACATCACTTTTATACAGTAAGCCTTTCAGCCTCGGCCATTCAGCCACCATTAAAGTGCGCAGTTTTATCCCCGGCTCCTATCCCAGCTACCCCATTTCAGTAGATTTTGAACAACTCTCGCTCCAGCCACCGCTTGAAATCAATACTCCCCGGCCTGGTTTGCATTACGATTACCTCGAAGGGTATTGTGTGAAGGTTGAGGATATGAAAAAGTACCCGTTCATCAAATCGGGTACGATTCCTACCTTTAACATTTCGGCAATAACCGACACCAGGTCGTTTGGGTATGTTTACCAGGGTTACCTGAATGTCCCGGTTGGCGGAGTTTATACTTTCTACGACAATTCAAATGACGGGAGTAAATTATTTCTTGATGGCAAAATGGTGGTCGACAATGACGGTTTTCACAAGACCCAGGAAAAATGGAAGAAAATAGGACTCGAAAAAGGATTTCATGCTATCCGTTTGGACTACTTCCAGATGGGCGGTGCCAAAGCCTTAAATGTGAGCTGGAAGAAGCCCGGTTCGGAAAAAGAGGAGATCCCTGCCGCGGCATTGTTCCATTAGGATTTATTGGAACAAAGTGAGCGGGTGACTGTCTAAGATGATTTGATGGTGAGCAGGTGACTATTCAAACCCTGGACAGTCACCCGCTCACTATCTATCTGAATATTCTGACAACCAGTCCCGATACCCGTTTTACAATCAGCACTCCCCCCTTTTCCATCTCTGTCCAACTCCAGGAATTTCCACTTTGTTGATTCTCCTTTATTTCAATGTTATCCATCGATATCCTGGAGGGTTTGGCTGTAAGCCGGATCTTTTCCGTTCCGTTTTCATCAAAACTATGATAGCAAAGAATTTGAATTTCTGAAGGTTCCTTTGCATATTCCACCTCAACAAGGACCGAGGAGCTTTCCAAAATATGATTTTCATCCGGATTGCTTAAAGTTGGATCGATGGCCATCGCTCTCAGATAGTGACGCACAAAATCGCCATAGCCATCAGAGAGCCAGGTAGCTCCGCCATTGAATCTGTTCTCTCCATCAATATTTACGGCGTAAGTTGCCCAGTTAAGCTGCCTTATTGCATTGTCATAGCGGGAAGAGTCTCCCGTTAACTTAACATATTGCAGTTCTGCACTCCCCTGCCGCGAATTGTGACTGCTTGCTGGTTCCATGCAGGACGTCTGCTCATTGACCGTTTTCACACCGTATTTAAGCCATTTGTCATTCCCCAGGGTGACATAAACCCAGTTGAAAATTCCGGGTACCTGGCTTTTCCAATCGGGGAAGTATTCCGGATGATTCATCATGAACCGGGCAAAGGTCACTGCATTGATCTGTGTCTCGGTCCAGCCGGGCATATCCTCAAAAAACGGGCCCCATTTATTGGTTTTAAGTGGGTATTGCTTCATCCACTGAAGAACCTGGTCAAAAGTTTTCTGATAAAGTTGGGTATCCCCTTTTTTAAGCATTATCAGCTCCAGAAAAAGTTCAAGTGTGCCCGAATAATTAGTGCAATAATCTGCTTTCCCCACAATAGTAAAGTCATTGTAATCATTTTTACCATAGGCAATTAATGATCCGATTTCTCCGTTCACGGCATTTACCCTGAATGGCCAGGGAGAACTGTTGCCATCTCCCTCCCGGCATTTTCCGGCAAGGGCGTTGGCAATTTTTACAGCAGCGTTCAGGTATTCCACGCCACGCTGCTTATGATTCGACATCTTAAAGAGCTTAATCAACTCGTAACCAAAAGAACCCGCCTTGTCGGGCTGGGTAAAGTTTTTCCCGAGGATCATATCTCCATCGTAAATTCCCGAGTACCTTGAGGTGGCATAAGGATAAGGGATGTTGGACCAGGCATCTGATGGTTTTGAAAGCGAATGGGCCAGGTAATAATCGGCAATAAAGTTCATGTTCTCCTTAACCCGGTTATTCCCGGTATATTGATAGAGCAGCTGCCAGGAAGAGAGCGCCATGGCAAACTGGTCCCCTGCGATTCCACGTGAATCGTTTTCATCCCTTTCCCAAACCGAATGATTCATGTAATAGGGCAGTCCGTTATAGTCCGTTCGCATGGTGTCCCAGAATTTCCAGACCAGCTTGATCACATGATCATACGAAACTCCTCGACTGGCATCATACCATGGTTCGATATGACCATTTTTACCGATAACAATATTATGAAAGACCAGCTTTTCGGAGGTGGTAATGCGTTCCTGACCAGGTAGATTATACGCACCAAAGAACAATATAAGCATTCCGGTAATCGTTTTTTTGAAATTTTTATTCATTCCAAATTTATTCAATGTGTATCTTCTGAGAGTTTATTCTTGTCATCCAAACAGTTACAAAAATAGCAAAACCTGATCTCTAATTCATAGGTGCAATTAACTAAGAATGTGGATACTTATTTATGACTGGTTTATTTATTTTCTGTCGTTTTTTAGACAGAAAATAACAATATTTAATGTGCTTTATCCAATATTACAGAAGTATTTGAGGAATAGCTATGCTATTTTTGAAAAGTTACCCTGATGAAAATTACCCAAACAGAAAAAAGATTATTTAATGCGAAACCTGAGAATTATATTCCTGTTCTTTTTAATTCCAATAATTTCTATCCGGTACTCACATGCTCAAGTTATCGATTTCACAAAACTGGTGAATCCCTTCATGGGAACGGGTGATCATGGGCATACCTATCCCGGGGCGGTTCTTCCGCATGGAATGGTTCAGCTGAGTCCCGATACCCGGATGGAGAACTGGGATGGTTCATCGGGTTATCACTTCTCTGACAACACAATTATCGGGTTTAGCCATACCCATTTAAGCGGAACCGGAGAGCCTGAGTTTTGTGACATTCTGTTCATGCCAACCGTCGGCGATGTCAGGTTGGTTTCGGGAGACGAAAAGAAACCCGATTCGGGTTACCGCTCCACCTTCAGTCATCAGAACGAGGAGGCATCCCCCGGATATTACAAGGTCTTACTGGATGATTATAAGGTGACTGCGGAATTGACCGCAACTGAGCGGACCGGATTCCATCGATATACCTTCCCCGCTTCCTCAAATTCAAATATCATCATCGATCTGAAACATCGCGGACATATCACGGATTCCAACCTTCAGATCCTTAATGATTCAACAATATGCGGGTATACCATAACCACCAGATGGGCAATCGATAAACATATCTACTTCTATGCCCGGTTTTCAAAGCCGTTTAAGAAATTCGGAATTGCGGTAAACGATACGCTTGTTGACCGTATCGCAATTGCAAAGGGAAAAAACCTGAAAGCGTTTGTCCGTTTTAATACCGGGGAAAAGGAACAGATCCTGGTAAAGATCGGGATATCAGCTGTAAGTGTTGACGGGGCGATGAAGAATCTGGAAGCGGAGAACAGGTGGTGGAACTTTACGGGTGTCAGGGACGACGCCAGGGAAAAATGGAATCAATACCTCTCCAAAATTGAGGCGGAGGGTGGAACCGAAAAACAGCGGCGCATTTTTTATACTTCACTTTATCATGCTGCACTTGCTCCCAATCTTTTTATGGATAGTGACGGACAGTTCCGGGGGGCAGATCACCAGGTCCATCAGGCAAAAGGGTTTACCAATTATACCATTTTCTCCCTCTGGGATGTTTTCAGAACCCAGATGCCCCTGCTGACCATTATCGAGCCATCCCGGATGAACGATTTCATGATGACGTTTATGGAGATGTACCGCATCGGCGGAAGCCTTCCGGTCTGGGAAATTCAGGGAACTCTATCCGGGAATATGATCGGCAAACACGCGCTGCCACTGATTCTGGATGCTTACCAAAAGGGGATCAGGGATTTCGATGTTGAGCTCGCTTACAAAGGGATGAAAACGGCGATGGAAAACCTTGAATATTACAACAATCTGGGCTTTATCCCTTCCGACATTGAAGGAACCGGTGGTTCAGTGGCAAAAGTTATGGAATACGCGTTTGACGACTGGTGCCTTGCGGAGATGGCCCATATTCTGAATAAGGAGGATGATTATTTGCTCTACCAGCAACGCGCGCAGTTTTACCGGAATATGTTTGATTCCACTACCGGTTTCATGCGCCCGAAAAACAAGGATTACACCTGGGTAACCCCTTTTGATCCTGCCGAACCGAGCGGAAATTTCGTGGAGGGAAACGCCTATCAGTACAGCGCATTTGTTCCCCACGATGTGAATGGATTGATTCATCTGCTGGGTGGAGATGCCAGATTCGTGACCTGGCTCGACTCCCTTTTTACCCATAAGAGTAAGTATGATCAAATTGTAGTGGATGCCAGCGGCCTTATCGGGCAATATGCGCATGGAAATGAACCGAGTCATGAAATTGCCTATCTCTATAACTATGGGGGTGCAGCGCCAAAAACGCAGAATTACGTGAGGGAAATATTAAACTCACTCTATGACGATGCCCCTGCAGGGCTTAGCGGGAATGAAGACTGCGGACAAATTTCGGCATGGTATATCATGAGTGCTATGGGATTTTATCCGGTTCTTCCCGGAGAACCATCCTATTCCATCGGAAGTCCCATCTTTGATAAGATCACCTTAAACCTTGAAAACGGGAAACGGTTAATGATCCGGGCACGGAATAATTCAGACAAAAACAGGTTTATTCAGTCTGCAACCCTTAACGGGAAGGCGTATACCCGGTCATGGTTCAGACATGAGGATATTGTGAATGGGGGTGAGTTAACTTTTGTGATGGGTGAAAAACCAAATTACAGCTGGGGCACTTCAAAAGCTGTCAGGCCTTTCACCCGCAAGCTGGCCGAAGCGGTTTCCATGCCATATTACAGGATCAAAGAGAATTACTTCTTTGACGAAGCAACGGTTACCCTGGGAAGCAACACCCCGGGCACCAAAATATATTACACGATCAACGGAGATGAACCGACAGAGAAATCTATGCTCTACTCAAACCCGTTTGAATTGCATCAGACCTCAGAAATTAAGTTTTTTGCTAAAAAAGATGGCTTGCTTACCTCAACCGTGGTTGCTGCAAAAATTGAGAAATTAAAGAAAATAGAGTTAACTGTTTTTAAAAACTACGAAGGAGGGCATTTCCTTCCTGGCTTAAGGTATCAATATTTTGAAGATCACGTGATGTATGTGGATGAGCTGGACAGGCTGAAACCTAAAAAGGTTGGGATAACTCCCTGTTTCAGTATTGAGGAGCGGGAAAATGACGGACTTTTCGCATTTACCTATTCGGGTTATATCAGGATCCCCAGGGACGGAGTTTATACTTTTTATCTTTCGACCAACGATGGCGGGGTGCTTTATCTCGACGGTGAGCGGTTTATCGATGCCGATGGCCCGCGTACCGCAACTCCGTCATCCCGTACCGTCTCTTTAAAAGCAGGGACCTATAAGATCGGGGAAAAATATTTCCAGATGGGAGGCGGCTTTGCGAATGTGGTAAGCTGGAAGGGTCCCGGAATTAACAAGGAGGTAATCCCCTCAAAGGTGTTGTTTCATGAGTAGATTGTTTGTCAAATTGTGGCATTGGTGAGTATAATAATTGATTTCATGTCAGTTAACAGAAAGAATAGGAAAAGATAAGTATACTTGTAAATTCAGATCCCGGGAATCCGGGATTCCTATTATGGACCTCCCGCAAAACCGGAGGCAGGTGAATAGGGGTAATTCAGAATCCCGAAGTGGGTTCAATGTTTTTAAGAAATTATGGAGAATAAAATCAAATGGGGAATTCTGAGCACGGGGCATATCTCAAACAAATTTGCCGATGCGCTGGCATTGTTGCCCGATGCGGAACTTGTTGCGGTGGCCTCAAGAGGGATTGAAAGTGCAACCGCTTTTGCAGCGAAACACAATATTTCCAAGGCTTATGGCTCTTACCAGGAGCTGGCTGAGGATCCTGAAATTGAGGTAATTTACATCGGAACGCCCCACTCATTTCACTGTGAAAACAGCATAATGTGTATGCGGAAGAGGAAAGCGGTTTTGGTGGAGAAGGCATTTGCAATTAATGCCGCTGAAGCCCGCGAGATGGTTCAGGTTGCACGTGAAGAAAATGTTTTTCTCATGGAGGCAATGATCACGCGCCACGTTCCTTTAATTAAGAAGGTTCAGGATTGGATTAATGAAGGAAGAATTGGCGAAGTACGGATGGTTAAGGCTTCCCGGTGTGCCCGAGGAGTATTTAAACCCGGAGCACGTCACTTAACTCCGGAACTGGGTGGCGGAAGTCTGCTTGATGTTGGTGTTTACGTAATCTCCTTTGCATCCATGATCTACAAAAAATCGCCGGTTGAATCTGTCGGGCTGAGCCATATCGGCGACCTGGGATCCGATGAACAAGGGGTGGCCATTCTGAAATACAATAATGGGGAAATGGCGGACCTGTCGTTTGCCTTGAAAACTGCCGGTGTAAATGAGGCCTATATTCTGGGTACAGAGGGGCATATTAAAATAGATGATGTTTTTGCCGTCCCCACAAAGGCTACCCTATATTTAAACAAGGCTGAGGTGGATGTGATTGAGGAACCAATTATCGGGAACGCCCTGAATTACGAAGCAGAAGAGGTCATGCGCTGCCTGAAACTGGGATTAAAGGAATCACCGTTTATGCCCCTCGACGAGTCAGTTCAGATCATGGAGATCATGGATCATATCCGGAAACCGTGGGGATTGGTTTATCCGAATGACAACACGAAAAATACGATAAATTCAAACCGATGAAATCGCCATGATAAGAATATCAACAACCGAAATAAATATTTCCTCATGGCGATTCCATCTGGCCTTTAAAAAACAAAATTATATACAGATGAAAATAATGTTCCGGATTATCCTGCTGATTATGATTTGCGTCGCCTGCAACCAAAGTGTTCCGCCGGTGAAGGTGACCAATCTGAAATGTGAGTACAAATCAAATCCTTTGGGCATTGATATCCAGAAACCCCGGTTTGGCTGGATTTCAGAATCGGAACAACGCGGCGTCACCCAGGCTGCATACCAGATCATGGTCTCCTCAACGCTGCAGAATCTGAATGATAATAAACCAGATCTGTGGGACAGCCAGAAAGTCGCATCGGATAAGTCTGGCCAGATTGCCTATGAAGGGAAGGCGCTGGAAAGCAATCGGAAATATTTCTGGAAAGTCAGAATCTGGGACCAGAACGGTGGAATTCATGTCAGTGAGCCCACATTCTGGACCACCGGATTGCTTCATGATGGCGACTGGAAGGCCAAATGGATAGGTCTTGATAAAGCTGTTGGAGAAGATAACCCGGGCAGATCCCATACTGTTCTCTCTGCAAGAATGTTACGTCATGAGTTTAATCTTACAAAAAAGGTCAAATCTGCCACTGCATTCATTTCCGGGCTTGGTTTGTTTGAACTGTACCTTAACGGGGAAAAAATAGGCGACCAGGTCTTGTCTCCCGCATTGTCAGAATACAATAAAAGAGCCTTTTACATGACTTTCGATGTCACAAAATCGTTGCTGCCGAATAAAAATGCAATTGGAGTTATCCTCGGAAACGGTCGGTTCTTTGCCCCAAGGGTCGCAGAAACGGGCAAAATGAGATCATTTGGCTTCCCGAAAGTAATTTGCCAGATAGCCATTGAATATGAGGATGGTACCCTGGATACCATAAATACTGATGAAACCTGGAAACTGACAACAAATGGTCCGGTCCGCAGGAACAATGAATATGACGGCG
>Ga0214247_1000053_pt1 | contig 86156 bp, 90 predicted proteins | sample TroBogypolimnion_18_FD_153085 | JGI IMG/M metagenome (GOLD analysis project Ga0214247, IMG submission 153085) | Freshwater microbial communities from Trout Bog Lake, WI - 03JUN2009 hypolimnion | ecosystem: Environmental > Aquatic > Freshwater > Lake > Hypolimnion/Profundal zone ... | reverse complement strand
TTCTGTGAACTTTGACCTCTTCATGGCGCACCCCTCCTTAGGGATAATATCGCCGATTTTTTCTAATTTAGGGTGTCCAATTTATTGGGAGGAGGTCACCTAGACAGACTCAACATTTAATGACCATGTTCAACATGCGCAAAATGATTATGAAGGGCATCGTGGCTTTCGGCAGCAAGCTGGCGATAAAGTGTTAGATCGTCATCCTGAAATAGAGCGGCTTTTGTTGATACGCCCTCAATTAACCCATTGGGCTCTAGCTTAATTACAGCCCCAAGACCAGCGTACACATAATGATCTCCAAAGGCCTTTCTTAGGGCGTTAAATGTCGGCTCCCCAGTGCAATGGCCAGGAGCAATATATTCAACATGCCATTTATCGCGCAAAGCTATTACTACATTAGCAATAGCTTCATCTGGTGCAGTCACCAAATGAAATCCACCTGCTACCAAATGAATCTTAGGATTAATTTTTGCAGCCGCTTGAACGATATTTTCAATTCCCGGATGGGAGCAGCCAACCAAAATAACTAAACCATTAGGGGTATCAATTGCCAAAGAGAGTTCTTTTAACTCTTTTGTACCCGGCGCATCTGATACCTGTGCAATAGCCCATATACCAGGGGCTATCTCAGTAGTTTGGTCAACCGTTTGGAAATTAGCTTTTTCCCAGGCAGTACCAAATTTCATTGTGTCTGGAGGTGAGCCATCGTAGTAACGGTACTCAGTGGGTAGCTCAGCATCTTTACGATAAAAGCTACTTGGGAGGGAGGAGCCGTAAATCCCAAATCCCTCTTTGGGAGCATAAATTTTGACATTTGGATTAGCCTCAAGGACCTTATTAAGTCCAGCCATATGATCACCATGGCGATGCGATAGCACTACAAAATCAATTTTAGAAAGATCGGCATTAGCTACCTTAGAGTTGTGCTTGAAGGTTTCACCATTGTCACCAGTGTCGAAAAGGATGCGCTTACCACCAATTTCAACAATAGCGGCATAGCCCCAGTCTTTCTTATAGGCACTCTGCTTTCCAAATGCATCGTAAATTACCTTTATTTCAGACTTCGGCGCGGTAGCACCTTGAGTTGCCGGCGCTGAAAATGCCAAGGATGATGCCGAGATACCAAGCACCGTCAATCCAATAACTGCAAGTAATTTACCCATCAATCTCTCCAATTTATAAACCTGTTAAACCTAAAAAGGCATATGGTCAATATAAGTCGACCCGGCGCCTTCTCGCCAAACATGCCTTCCAACTAATACAACTCCAGAAATAAGCAAAACAGAAACGATAAGCGCTTCTATGTATACATCTACATTCCCGCCAAATAGAATTACATTCGCGAGGAAATCATTCTGCATACCAAAGTAAATTGAGAGCCCGATAAGTGCTATTCCAAAAAACGCACTTAATAAGGATATTAAGAACCCAGTAGATTTTGCTTCTTCTGTAGACATACATACTCCATATAAGCCTACATGCTATATTTTTATTGGCGTAATTTGAACCAAGAAAATATTCTAAAGATATGGATTATTTAAATAAGAAATGCCGTCCCAAAGGACGGCATTTTTGCTTGTGGATACTATAAATCTACAACTTAGCTTGACCGAATCCGATGCAATACGGCAATCATCGTATCCACCTCTTGGCATGTATTGTAAAAAGCTAGTGATGGTCGAACGGTAGTCTCAACACCCATACGACGCAAAATAGGCTGAGCACAATGATGCCCTGAACGCACCGCGATACCCTCTTTATTTAAAGCTGCTCCAATGTCCTCCGTTTTGATTCCGGGAATAACAAAAGATAAGACGCTAGCCTTATGCTTTGCCGTACCAATCAAGCGAATGCCGGGCACCTCTTTCAATAGACGAGTTGCATACTGCAAAAGTTGATGCTCATACTGATCAATCAATTCAATACCAACAGAATTGACATAGTCAATTGCGGCACCCAAGCCCACAGCATCTGCAATATTGCCTGTACCAGCCTCAAAACGACTCGGCGCATCATGGAACTTAGTGTGCTCAAAAGTCACATCCTGAATCATGTTGCCGCCACCTTGCCAAGGCTGAGTTGCATTCAGAAGATCCTCTTTGCCATAAAGCGCACCAATTCCAGTAGGTCCAAATACTTTGTGCCCTGAAAATACAAACCAATCAGGATTGAGGTCCTGTAGGTCCACCTTCATATGAGAAATCGATTGCGCGCCATCAAGCAATACCTTTACTCCTGCTGTATGCGCAATATCAATAATCCTCTTGGCAGGAGTGATCGTACCCAATGCATTTGAAACATGGGTAAAGCTCACTAGCTTAGTGCGACTATTAAATAACTTCTGATACTCATCGAGCAGCAATTCGCCATCATCATTAACTGGAATGACACGGATACGCAAACCCTTTTCCTTAGCAAGCAGCTGCCAAGGAACGATGTTTGCATGGTGCTCCAGATTGCTGACAATAATTTCATCGCCCTCTTTGAGGTTTTGACGACCCCAACTCTGAGAAACCAAGTTAATCGCCTCAGTAGTGCCGCGAACAAAGACGATCTCGTTTACTGATTTAGCATTAATAAACGCGCGTACTTTTTCACGAGCACCTTCATATGCATCTGTCGCTCGAGCAGCTAATTCATGGGCAGCGCGGTGAATATTGGAATTCTCGTGCTCATAGAAATAACTAATGCGATCAATTACTGATTGCGGCTTTTGGGTAGTAGCAGCATTATCAAACCACACCAACTGACGACCATTTACTCGCTCGGAAAGGATTGGAAAATCCTTGCGAACCAGTAGTGGATCAAGCGTGGTGTTTTGAGTCTTAGTAGCAGATATCTCATTAAGGAAGATCTGATTTACCAAGAGCTCATTACCAGGATTAGCCAAATCACCCAACAACGAGTTTGGAATAAATTGCTCAGCGCCAAAGCCTCTCCCGAAAGATAGCGAGCTTGGGTTTTTTGCCAATGCATCATGTCCAGCTTGTTGCTGCGCGCCACCTAAAGCTAGTTGTGGCACAGCAGTCACTCCCAAGGAGGTTGGGGGTTGTAATGAATGACTTGCAACTCCACTTGGCAAAGCACCGCGTGGATAGGCCAAACTGAGTGAGCTTGGGTTTTGAGCTAATGAATCATTGCCAACCTGCCGCTGGAAACTGGCAAGCACTTGCTGAGCAATCGTTGCTAAGTCCAAGGATGCATTTGGTTGAAACGAATGGCTACCCACCCCGCTTGGTAAGGCACCACGTGGATCACTAACAGCATTTGATGGAGGCTGAAAATCAGAGAAATTCTGATTGACCAGATCCGCCAATACCTGAGGGTCCAAATGTCCTGGATATCCCAAATTATTTGTACTCATGATATTTGCCAACCTCAACACCATCAAGAACTGCGAGAGCATCATCAGTCAATACAGCTAATGAGCAATATAAGGAAACTAAATAAGAAGCAATCGCCTTATTATTAATACCCATGAAGCGCACTGATAGACCTGGGCTTTGTTCGCCTGGCAAGTTTGGTTGATACAAACCAACCACACCCTGCTTCTTCTCACCAGAACGAATCAATAGGATGGAAGACTTGCCATCTTGAATCTTCACCTTATCTGATGGAATCAATGGAACGCCGCGCCATGTTAAGAACTGGCTTCCAAATAGACCAATTGTTGGCGGAGGAACGCCGCGACGCGTACATTCACGACCAAATGCAGCAATCGTTTTTGGGTGAGCCAAGAAGAATCCAGGCTCTTTCCAAACTTTAGTCAACAACTCGTCCAAATCATCTGGTGTAGGTGCGCCTGTACGGGTTTTGATGCGCTGGTCAGGAGCAACACTTGCCAATAAGCCGTACTCAGCATTGTTAATCAACTCGCCTTCTTGTCGCTCTTTAACCGTCTCAATAGTTAAACGCAACTGTTCGCTAATTTGGTTATAAGGGCTGCTGTACAAATCTGAAATACGTGTATGCACATCCAAGACTGTGTTCACAGCACTCAAAAAGTACTCACGTGGACTGGAATCGTAGTCAACGAAGGTTTGAGGTAACACGCGCTCATTATCACGACTAGAACAGTCGGTTAAAACCTCAGAAGGGTTAATTACTTTATTTAAGCGATAGATCCCTGCTTCAACGGGAACCCAACCCAATAACTGAGTTAACCAGCGAGGAGAAATTGTCGATAACTGGGGGACTGTCTTAGTTGCGTTGGCTAATTGCCGCGCCGCTAAATCGCCTAATGCTGTTGGGCTTTGAATAACTTCTGCCATAACTACTCCTTTGGTGGTTGATTAAAAATGTTTTATGAAATGGATTGTTGAATGGTAGTTAACGCGATCTAATGACCTAATGTTTGTGCTTGAGAAATATTGCTATCGGGGGGAACGCTTTTCGTTAACCAAACATTGCCGCCAATGGTTGATCTGGCGCCAATCGTGATGCGTCCAAGTACAGTTGCACCCGCATAAATCACGACATCATCCTCAAGAATGGGGTGTCGTTCTACACCCTTAATGAGATTTCCTTCATCGTCTTCCGGGAAACGTTTAGCCCCCAAGGTAACCGCCTGATATAGGCGCACGTTCTTACCTAAAATGGCGGTTTGACCTATAACTACACCAGTACCGTGATCTATAAAGAAACCTTTGCCGATCTTGGCGCCTGGATGAATATCCACTCCGGTCTTAGAGTGGGCAATCTCAGAAATAAATCTTGCCAGTAATGGAGAGCCCAATTCATAAAGGGCATGCGCAATTCGATAATGAATGGCGGCACTAACACCTGGGTAGCACAAGAGAATTTCTGAAACACTAGTTGCGGCAGGATCCCCACTCATTGCTGCGCGAATATCGCTCACAATTAAAGATCTTATAGCGGGTAATTCGGTGGCAAATTTAGTGGTGAGCGCATGCGCTAATTCATCAAACTTAACTTTTTCTTCGATATTATTGTTCGATGAAAAGTATAGGCCTCTACGAATTTGTTCTGCTAATTTCGCCAAGGCAACACTTAAAGCATCCCCCACAAAATAATCAATACTTTCATCAGTTAAATCAGGGCGGCCATAGTGCGTTGGAAACAATGAGGCAAAAATACCCTCCAATATCTTCTCTAATGCGTCTCTAGATGGCAATTCCCTCACGCATCCTAGATGGCGAATTTTATGGGTTTCCTCCCTCGATTTTCTGAGTTCAGAGACTACTTTGGTCAAGTTGTAAGAATAGGGCTCACGAGATTGGCTAGACATAAGACGTTTGTAAAATTGATAAACATATGCAATTTATGCCTAAAGCCTAGAAAGGAGAACCAAGAATAATAGATAAGCTTTGCAAAATATCAATAGCACATTTTCTTATTTCCATGCCTCTTGTTTTGATTATAAAGTGGGTGATCAAAGAAAATTATCATGACTAGTAAAAACACTTTAATTATTCCAGGCTATCTTGGTAGTGGCGATGCCCATTGGCAGACTTGGCTTGAGCAACAAATTCCTAGCGCCCAGCGGGTTGAGCAGAATTGGGATAGGCCCGTACTAACTGAATGGGCCTACAATATTAATGCTGCCCTCAATACACTTGAATACCCCGCCTGGTTAGTTGCCCATAGCTTTGGTTGTCTTGCATCCATACTGGCGGCGAATGAAAATCCAGAAAAAGTACTTGGATTAATGTTGGTGGCCCCTGCAGACCCAGAAAGATTTGACGGGGCCGGCGTTAAAAGTTGGCGTGGGTATGGCGCTTCTGAAAGTATTCGCGCAAATATTTCAACAAAACCCCTGCCCGTTCCAAGCCTGTTAATTGCCAGCGATAATGACCCTTGGATGCAGGCCTCCAAAGCCCAGCTTTGGGGTGATTGCTGGGGAAGCCAAACACTAACGCTAAAAGCAGCCGGTCATATTAATGTTGATTCAGGGTTTGGGCCATGGCCTGATGGCTTAAAACTGTTTAGACATCTCCACGCACTACGCTCTACGCCTACGCAAGAGTCTATTCTCAAGAGTGATTTTCCGTTAATTCAATTTAACGATAAACAATCCACTTTTTCTTGCTTCACGGCTTAGTGATTTCCTTCTACATTAGATAAATCATTAAAAAGGAAATGCAATGAAACGAAAATTCATAAGTAAGCTAGCAACGACACTCTTTTTTGGCATTGGCCTCATCTCAACAAGCTTTGCAGAACAGACAATTTTGAATGTCTCCTACGATCCAACTCGCGAACTCTATCAGGATTACAACAAAGAGTTCATCGCAGATTGGAAGAAAAAAACTGGTGAGGATCTTGCTATAAAGCAATCCCATGGTGGATCCGGTAAGCAGGCACGCGCAGTTCTAGATGGCTTGGATGCAGACATAGTTACGCTAGCTTTAGCATACGATATTGATGTTCTTGCTGAAAAAGGCTTAGTAGCCAAAGATTGGCAAAAGAAATTTAAAGACAATTCTTCACCCTACACTTCCACCATCGTCTTTTTGGTGCGCAAAGGTAATCCCAAAGGGATTAAGGACTGGAATGATTTAATCAAGCCCGGCGTTGAAGTGATTACACCAAATCCGAAGACTTCTGGGGGTGCACGCTGGAACTACCTAGCAGCCTGGGCCTATGCCTTAAAACAACCTGGTGGTAATGATATAAAGGCCAAGGAGTTTGTTAAAAAACTATTTGCAAATGTCAAAGTATTGGATTCTGGTGCTCGTGGCGCAACTACTACTTTTTCTGAACGTGGGATTGGGGATGTATTGATTGCTTGGGAAAATGAAGCATACCTGGCTGTTAAGGAACTAGGCCCAGATAAGTTTGAGATCGTAACTCCTTCAATTTCAATCTTGGCCGAACCACCAGTAGCAGTTGTAGATAAGGTGGTTGATAAAAAAGGTACTCGCAAAGTAGCCACAGCATATCTTGAGCAACTGTACTCTCCAGCAGGTCAAGAGATTGCCGCTCAAAACTACTATCGGCCGCGTGATCCTAAAGTGGCGGCTAAGTACGGCAGTCAGTTTGCAAAGGTCAAATTGGTAACCATTGATCAAGTCTTTGGTGGATGGCAAAAGGCTCAAAAGACCCACTTTAACGATGGCGGCGTCTTTGATGAAATTATTTTGAAATAAGTAACTTAGTGCTTTAATCCTATAAAACAGCTCAGACAATACCCTCTGAGCTGTTTTTTTATTTAATCCCTCACTTATATTCATTTTGCATATAAGTTAATAATCTTTTCTTGTTTCCCTTTTTCAGGATGGCACCATAGACTCTCGAGATGTCTACAGCAAAGAAAAATAGCATCTTCCCTGGTTTTGGTTTATCGCTTGGCTACGCCATCATCTACCTTTCGCTCATTGTGCTGATTCCCTTGTCAGCAATCATTATTAAAACTACCAGCCTGAACCTTCCCGCGTTCATTGACGCCGTGACTGCGCCTCGGGTAATGGCGTCTTATCGCCTTAGCTTTGGCATGGCACTCCTGGCAGGCTTCATCAATGCTTTTTTTGGTTTATTACTTGCCTGGGCCTTAGTTCGATATTCATTTATTGGAAAAAATTTAGTAGACGCCTTAGTTGACCTCCCATTTGCACTCCCAACAGCTGTAACCGGTATAGCTTTAGCTGCCCTATATTCCAAAAATGGTTGGATTGGGAAATACCTTGAACCCTTAGGGATTAAAATTGCATTTACACCGTGGGGTATTTTAGTAGCCCTGATATTTATCGGCATTCCATTTGTCGTGCGAACCGTTCAGCCAATACTTGAAGAGATCGAGATTGAGCTTGAGGAGGCATCAGCAAGCTTGGGTGCAAGCCGCTGGCAAACCTTTCGAAAAGTTGTGTTACCAATCCTTTTTCCAGCTCTCTTGACTGGATTTGCACTCGCATTTGCTAGAGCCGTTGGTGAATATGGATCCGTTATTTTTATTGCTGGAAACATTCCCATGGTCTCGGAGATCACACCGCTGATCATCATTACCAAACTTGAGCAATATGACTATGCTGGTGCAACTGCCATTGCCTCTGTCATGCTCTTTATATCCCTACTCCTTCTGTTGGCGATTAATGGTCTTCAGGCATGGACCGCCAAACGCACTGGGAGGGCTCGCTAATGACAGCCACTACTCGCTTTGAACGCAGTGCTGCGACCCGCGACTCCCTTACAGTAAAGGCTGTTGTACTATTTTTGTCACTCAGCTTTTTTGGAATATTTTTACTACTTCCATTGCTATCCGTCTTTACAGAGGCTTTGCATAAGGGGTGGATTTATTACTTCAATGCAATTGCAGAGCCGGATACTTGGTCGGCTATTAAATTGACATTGATTGCCGCAGGCATTGCCGTCCCTTTAAATCTTGTTTTTGGTGTGGCAGCCTCTTGGGCAATAGCGAAATTTGATTTTAAAGGAAAGCATCTGCTCATTACCTTAATCGATATTCCTTTTTCAGTCTCGCCAGTCATTGCGGGTTTAATTTTCGTTCTAATATTTGGTGCTCAGGGCTGGTTTGGCTCATGGTTGTCAGATCATGACATCCGCATTATTTTTGCCGTACCTGGAATTATTCTCGCTACTATTTTTGTTACCTTTCCATTTGTGGCGCGAGAACTAATTCCATTAATGGAGGCGCAGGGCCGTGAGGAGGAGGAAGCTGCTACCGTGTTGGGGGCAAGTGGTTGGCAAACCTTTTGGTATGTCACCCTCCCTAACATTAAATGGGGCTTACTCTATGGTGTGATTTTATGTAATGCCCGAGCCATGGGTGAGTTTGGTGCAGTTTCAGTTGTCTCTGGTCATATCCGTGGCTATACCAATACCATCCCTTTGCAAGTAGAGATTCTATACAACGAATATAACTATGTGGCAGCATTTGCCGTTGCCTCCTTGCTTGCTTTGCTGGCTCTTTTAACTCTAGTTGCCAAAACTTATGTGGAATGGCGTCTGGAATCTGAAACGAACGCTCCACCTGTAATTGAAGGGTCATTATGAGTATCAATGTAAAAAATATTAATAAGACATTTGGAAAATTTGTTGCCCTCAACAATGTTTCTTTAGACTTTCCATCTGGACAATTAGTCGCGCTGCTTGGACCTTCAGGTTGCGGTAAGACAACTTTGCTTAGGATTATTGCTGGACTTGAAACGCCTGATAATGGCAACATTATTTTAGATGGCCTTGACACTTCCAATACCCCAGTCCGCGACCGTGAGGTTGGATTTGTATTCCAGCACTATGCCCTATTCAAACACATGACTGTTTTTGATAATGTCGCCTTTGGCTTGCAAGTGAAACCTCGTAAAGAGCGTCCTAGCAAAGAAGAGATTTCCCACAAAGTGCATGAGTTACTCAAATTAGTTCAGCTTGATTGGTTGCATGACCGCTTTCCAGCACAACTCTCTGGCGGACAAAGGCAACGCATCGCACTTGCGAGGGCGCTCGCTGTAGAACCCAAAGTATTGCTATTAGATGAGCCTTTTGGCGCTCTAGATGCTAAGGTTCGTAAAGAGCTCCGTCGCTGGCTACGTAAACTACATGATGAACTTCATATTACGTCCATCTTTGTAACTCATGACCAAGAGGAAGCTTTGGAAGTTGCTGATCGTGTAGTGTTAATGAACCAAGGAAATATCGAGCAAATTGGCAGTCCGGATGAAGTTTATAACAACCCTGCTACCCCTTTTGTATATAGCTTTCTTGGTAATGTGAACTTATTTCATGGCCGCGTGGATGGCAAAGTCATTCAGGTGGGTAATGACAAGCTTCAACATGACCACTCAAAATTGATTTCTCAGGGCGCTTCAGTATTAGCATTTGCACGCCCTCATGAGCTAGACATTGTCTTAGAGGGCAGCACTAGGGATGGTGTGCTTGCAAAAATTGATCGCATCCTTTCTTTCGGCCTGAATTCTAAAGTTGAGCTATCTGCTTTGGCTACTGCTGATGAAAGTAATGCACAGCAATTTTATGAGGTTGAGCTACCTAGAACAGAGGTGCTTAACCGTGGATTAATAGAGGGTCAACAAGTGCGCATTGTTCCATCCCAATTGCGGGTGTTTGAAAAAATAGCCCCATCCCCGTAATTCAATAGATAATTAAGCATGAATTTTCAACAACTCCGCATTATTCGTGAAACAGTTCGACGTAATTTCAACCTCACTGAGGTAGGCAATGCATTAGCCACCTCACAGTCCGGGGTTAGCAAACACATCCTAGATTTAGAGGATGAACTCGGCATTGAACTTTTTGTTCGAAAAGGTAAGCGCCTTCTAGGTCTCACAGAACCTGGGAAAGAGCTTCTCATCATTGTTGAGAGAATGTTACTTGACGCTAAAAATATTAAGCAGCTGGGTGAGCAATTTAGCCAAAGCGACAAAGGGCAACTGACTATAGCCACTACGCATACACAGGCACGCTATGCGCTACCTAATGTAGTTAGCCAGTTTAAGCAACGTTTTCCAAAAGTTCACTTGGCGCTACATCAAGGTAGCCCACATGAAATTGTTGAGATGCTACTAGAGGGTCGCGCTGATATTGGTATTGCTACCGAAGCTTTAGATGAACATCCAGAATTGATTACATTTCCTTATTACTGCTGGCACCACACAGTGGTGGTTCCCAAGGGGCACCCACTTGAGAACAAGGAAATTCTCGCCTTGGAAGATATCGCCGAATACCCCATCGTGACCTACCACGAAGGTTTTACAGGCAGAAAGTCTATTGATAAGACTTTTGCGGAAGCAGGCATTACTCCTGACATCGTCATGTCTGCCTTGGATGCCGACGTGATTAAAACTTATGTAGAGCTGAATCTCGGCATTGGGATTATTGCCTCAATGGCTTATCAGGCAGATCGTGATTCCAAGCTAAGCTTACTGGATGTTGGAGGCCTTTTTGAGGACAATATCACCCGAATTGCTCTTCGCAAGGGATACTTTTTACGTGGCTTTGCGTATGAATTCATTGAGCTTTGCTCGCCAAAATTGGATGAAGCTAAGGTTAAGGCCGCCCTTAAACCTAACCCCGACCTAGATATAGACTAGGTTTTTAGTAATACACATTACTTTTATGTATAAAAAGATGACTTATATATATTTGTAAGTTATAAGAATAGCCAATAAACTGCTAAGTTAGAGCTGGAAATATTTCCGATGCCTCCCTCTTGGAATAAATCAATGAACCAGCAAAACTTACCAAATACTTTAGAAAAACCCATTTTTTGGTCAATCCCAAGTAGCGTTCTTACCCCAACACAACTGTCGGATAAGGCTGCCACACTTCAGAAGCGTTTATCTGAAATTGTTGAACGTTTTTCTGATGTTCGTTTTGCTACAAGTTTGGCTGCAGAAGATATGGTGATTACGGATGCAATAGTTAAAGCAAAAGCCAATATCCAATTTTTTACCTTAGCCACTGGTCGTCTTCACCAAGAGACAATTGATATGACTAAGACAACAGAAGATCATTACGGCATAACCATCATAAAAGCTTACCCAGAGGAAAGTGATGTTCAGGCTTTTATAGCGAAATATGGCATGAATGGTTTTTATGATGGTGAGGAGCCTAAGAAAGCCTGTTGTGGCGCTCGAAAGATTAAGCCACTTAATACTGCTTTGCTTGGTGCTGATGCGTGGCTCACAGGTCAAAGACGTGAGCAATCTACTACGCGTACTGAGCTCAATCATGAAGAGTTAGATGATGCTAGAGGCATTACTAAATTCAACCCTTTGTTTGATTGGACCGAATCTGATGTCTGGGCGTATATTAAAAGTGAAAATGTCCCCATTCATCCCTTACATCTAAAGGGCTATCCCAGCATTGGTTGCGAGCCCTGCACTCGTCAAGTAAAAAAAGGTGAGGATATTCGCGCAGGTCGCTGGTGGTGGCTGCAAAGCGATAGTAAAGAGTGTGGACTGCACGTCAATCAATAATTGAACTTACCGATCTACGAATTAAAAACATACTAAAGAACGAATTACCCAATGCAAGAACAAAAATTATTAGATGACCACTTAGACTGGCTAGAAGCTGAGTCAATCTACATCATTCGGGAAGTAGTGGCGCAGTGCGCCAACCCCGCCATGCTCTTCTCCGGCGGAAAAGACTCTATAGTCATGTTTCATTTGGCACGTAAAGCTTTTCAATTCGGCGATCGGCCTGTTAGGGTCCCCTTTCCTATTTTGCATATTGACACTGGTCACAATTACCCTGAGGTGATTGCATATCGTGATCAGGTTGTTAAAGACACCGGTGTCAAGTTGATTATTGGCCATGTAGAAGACTCTATTAAAAAAGGCACCGTACGTTTACGTAAAGCAACGGATTCACGCAATGCAGCCCAAGCAGTAACCTTGCTTGAAACGATCGCTCAATATGGATTCGATGCCCTGATGGGGGGCGCACGTCGTGACGAAGAAAAGGCTCGCGCTAAAGAGCGCATTTTTTCTTTCCGCGATGAATTTGGTCAATGGGATCCCAAGGCGCAACGTCCAGAGCTCTGGAATTTGTATAACGCCCGAATCTCCCAAGGTGAAAATATGCGCGTCTTTCCAATTTCCAACTGGACCGAGCTCGATATCTGGCAATACATAGCACGCGAAAAATTAGAACTACCTAGTATTTACTACACGCACCAGCGTGAGGTTGTGAGAAAAAATAACTTACTGGTTCCCGTGACCAATATCACACCAAAAGCTTTGGGTGATGTAAGTGAGATCCTGAGCGTTCGCTTTAGAACTGTAGGTGACATTAGTTGCACCTGCCCCGTTCTGAGTACGGCCGCCAATCCCATCGATATCATTGCGGAAACTGCTATTACGGATATTACTGAACGTGGTGCCACTCGTATGGACGATCAAACTAATGAGGCCTCTATGGAGCGCCGCAAGAAAGAGGGCTACTTCTAATGAATAAAGAAATTAAGCATCCCATTCATCAGAATGTTGTCCGCTTTATTACCGCTGGCAGCGTCGATGACGGTAAAAGCACTTTAATTGGTCGTTTACTTTACGATACCAAATCGATTTTGGTAGACCAACTTGAGGCGCTATCTAAAACTAAACATGCACGCGTTACTTCATCTGATGCAGGCGTAGATTTGGCTCTCTTAACGGATGGTTTGGAGGCTGAACGCGAGCAAGGCATCACTATTGATGTTGCATACCGTTATTTCTCCACACCAAAGCGAAAATTTATTGTTGCTGATGCGCCAGGCCATGAGCAATACACCCGCAACTTAGTCACTGGCGCTTCTCAGTCAGATGTCGCCGTCATCTTGGTTGATGCTACACGCGTTGACTTGAGTACCACTCCAGCAACACTATTGGCGCAAACTAAACGCCATTCGGTCATTGTTCATTTGTTAGGTCTGCGACACATAGTTTTTGCCGTAAACAAGATGGATCTCCTAGACTTTGATGAAAATATTTTTAATACCATTCAGACCTCGATTGCAGATTCGTGTCAAAAGATTGGTCTACCAAAACCTTTTTTGATTCCAATTTCTGCCCTGTCTGGCGCAAACGTTGTCGCTGCTAGCAAAGATACGCCATGGTATAGCGGACCAACCTTATTGCAGTGGCTTGAAGACTTGGATACTAGTCCTCAATCAGAAAAAACAGCTTTGCGTTTTCCAGTGCAATACGTTGCGCGTCAAGATGGTAGTGCCTCAGATGACTTCCGTGGGTACCTCGGTCAAATTGAATCGGGTAGCATTCGCAAAGGCCAAAAAATTAAAGTTTTGCCAGGAAACTCAGAAGCTACAGTTGCTGAGATTTATCTGGGTAATGGCTCACATCGCGAACAAACTGATAACTACAATGCAGTAGATTTTGCTGTGACCGGCCAAGCGATAGCAATTCAGTTGGCAGAAGATATCGATGTCTCCAGAGGCAGCCTCTTCATTAGCGCCGATGATGTTGCACCGCCAATCCTCAGCAAACAGATCTCTGCTGATTTATGCTGGTTGGATAGCGAGCCACTCTCCTTGAGTCGTAAATATGCATTACGCCATACCAGCAATACCGTCAGCGCTAAGGTGAAATCTATCCAAAGGGTATTAGACGTACAGACCCTGTCTCAGGCTGGTGATACCCATGCCCTAACCATCAATGAGATTGGTAGAATCGACTTTGTCTTACAAAAACCCATTGCAGCTGATTTATTTGATCAGTCTCAACGCACTGGGGCATTTATTCTTATTGATGAAGCGACCAATCATACGGTTGCAGCTGGGATGATTCGAGAAGCAATTGCTCAGTAATTCATATTAAGGAATGAAATGATGAAGCCTCGCTAGCGCGGGGCTTTTTCTTTTGACATCATTCAAGAAAAAGCCATCCCGAAGGATGGCCTGAAAGAAATGCTATGGAGGTGCTACCTAAAAAATGAACAACAAATTCATATTAACGTCTGAGTGGCAAACTTAACTCTGGGATAGCATTAAATTGGGGATTTATGCTCTGATTTAGTGCACATATGGACCTAATACGCTTTCGCCGCTCAAATCACATCTAAGACTTTGCTCAATGAATCCCCAACATAGTTAGGTTGCATACCTATTTCTTCATAAGGATGCCCAAGACGGTTTACCCAAAACACATCGAAACCATACCACTTCGCTGCTAATGCATCCCAGGCATTACTTGAGACAAACAGAATTTCCTCTTTTTTTACTGGAAAGGCTTTAAGCAATAATTCATAAGCTTGCGGTGCAGTTTTAAAGAGTCGTACATCCTCAATCGTGACTACCTGATCTAAATAAGGATGCAAGCCATTGCTTTGAACCACTGTGTTGAGCATTTCTCTGCTGCCATTGGATAAAATTGCGGTAGAGATACCATGATCTTTGATGGCCATAAGAACCCTAAGACTATCTTCGAAACTCGTAAGCTTGGCATATTGATTCATTAGGCGCTGCTCATTTTCAAGAGAGAGCTCTAAACCCATCCGCTTACAGACATAGCGAAGAGATCGAATGGTGAGCTCCCAAAATGGCAAGTAATATTGACTCCCACTGGGGCTAGGATCACTCATAGTAACTAAGCGAGTATATTCAATCTGTCGATCGCGCCACATGAGCGCAAGCGCCTGACCATGACCTGGATAAAGTTCATCTGCCAGCTGCCCCATGGAGTAAACATCAAATAAAGTTCCATAAGCATCAAAGGCTATTAATTTGTACATGCTGACTCCAAAAATACCAACGTAGTCTTAATGATTTTCTTTGGCGTGATTAATTGAATACTTGGGTATTTCAATGACTAAATTTTCTCGCGCAACAATAGCCTGGCAGGAGAGACGTGATTGGGGATTGAGACCCCAGGCACGATCGAGTAAATCCTCTTCGTTTTCATCGGGGGCATTTAAGCTTTGGTACCCCTCTTTAACGATGACGTGACAAGTCGTGCAGGCACACACCATATCGCAGGCGTGCTCAATAGGAATATCGTTCTCCAGCAATGCCTCACAAATTGAAGTGCCGGGAGCAACCTCGACTACAGCACCCTCTGGACAATACTCGCTATGGGGAAGAACGACGATTTGGGTCATATGCAATCTTTTTGGGTTTCTATATATTTTTAACGTTCTTGCTTTTTTAATTACTTAGATTTCGGCAACACTCTTACCGGCTAATGCTTTCTGAATGCTGGCATTCATTCGCCTTTGTGCGAACTCGTCCGTTGCTTTAGCCGCATGGTCTACAGCTTTACGCAGAATGGCACTCTCTGTTTCTTCATTCAGAACTTCTTTTAAGATTTTCATTTCCTGCTCTACCGCAACCCGCTCTTGATCACTCAGCAATGATTGATCGCTATTTAAGGCGGTTTGAACTGCATCTAATAGACGCCGAGCATTAACCTGTTCTTCGCGCAAAGATCTTGCCAATAAATCCACTTTGGCTGAAGCAAAACCATCTTGTAGCATGCGAGTAATTTCGGCATCCGTTAGGCCATAAGAAGGTTTGATATCAATAGAGGCCTGAACGCCTGAGCCTTGCTCCATTGCGCTCACTGAGAGCAAGCCATCTGCATCCACCTGGAAAGTAACTCGAATGCGTGCTGCCCCGGCAGCCATTGGTGGGATGCCACGTAGCTCAAACCTGCCTAAAGAACGGCAGTATTGGGCCAACTCACGCTCACCCTGCACTACTTGAATAGCTAATGCGGTCTGACCATCTTTAAATGTTGTGAAATCCTGGGCACGTGCAACCGGAATTGGAGTGTTACGCGGAATAATTTTCTCGACTAGTCCGCCCATAGTTTCAACGCCCAAGGAAAGAGGGATGACATCTAGCAATAACCATTCATCATCTTTACTTTGATTTCCCGCAAGCAAATCAGCTTGCATTGCCGCGCCTAAAGCAACGACTTGATCGGGGTTCAGGTTATTTAAGGGCTTGCTACCAAATAGGTCGCCGACCGCACGTTGAACATGAGGCATCCGCGTGGCGCCACCTACCATCACAACACCCTTTACCTCCTCGGGCTTAAGGCTCGCATCACGCAACGCCTTCTTGACTGCTACCAAGGTTTTGGCAACGAGATTTTGGGTGATCTCAAAAAACTGCGCCTGACTAATGCCAACATTTACAACAGTGCCATCAGTTAGGGTTTCGTGAACGCGCGCCAAAGGATTGTGACTCAGTTGCTCTTTTGCATGCGTACAAGAGAGTAGTAATTTGCGATGGTCCTGAAGCGATAGTGGTGGCAATTTAGCCTGCTCAATCACCCAGCAATACAGTCGATGGTCAAAATCATCCCCTCCTAAGGCAGAATCACCGCCAGTGGAAAGAACTTCAAAGACACCTCTACTCATGCGCAATATAGAAATATCAAAGGTACCGCCGCCTAAGTCATACACCGCATAAATACCTTCGGTAGCATTATCCAGCCCGTATGCAATTGCCGCAGCCGTTGGCTCATTCAGCAAACGCAACACTTCGATGCCCGCCAGCTTAGCGGCATCTTTGGTTGCCTGACGTTGCGCATCATCAAAATATGCCGGAACAGTAATCACTGCGCCAACAATCTCATCATTCACGGAGTCTTCCGCCAACTGACGTAAGCGCGCTAAAATTTCCGCCGAAACTTCAATAGGACTCTTGTCACCTGCGACTGTTCTCAATTTCAACATGCCCGGCTCATCTACAAAGTCATATGGGGCATTTTCTATATGATCTACATCCACAATGCCTCGTCCCATAAAGCGCTTTACAGAAACTATCGTATTTTTTGGATCAGAAACAACGCTCTCCAGAGCTTCAAAACCAGCTTGGGTTTGGCCATTGGGGAGATAGCGAACTACTGAAGGTAGAAGTTCGCGCCCTTTGGAATCGGGAAGCACCTTCGGAAGAGCGTCTTTCACAATCGCCACTAAAGAATTGGTGGTCCCTAAGTCAATGCCAACGGCAATGCGTCGCTGATGAGGGGCAAGTGATTTACCGGGTTCGGAGATTTGTAATAAGGCCATGGGCTTAGAGTGTAAAGCTATAACAAAGCCGAAATGGCATCATCGAGCTCAATTGCAAACTTATCAATGAAAAGCAAGCCCCGCAGCAATTCTGCTGCGCGCTCATAGTTCTTAGCCCCATCGATTGCTTGGATAACTTCAGTCAAAGTCTCTTGTTTCGATTGGTTGACCTCTTCAACCAAAACCTCCAAAGAAGAGAGATCCTCGGCATGCTCATCGAGGCTTTCGCGCCAGTCCATTTGCTTCATCAAAAAAGCTGTAGGCATGGCCGTATTAGTCTCTAAACGAGCATCGACGCCATGTAATTTACAAAGGTAAAGTCCGCGCGTAATTGGATTTTTCAGTGTTTGGAGGGCGGTATTAGATAAGATTGCCATTTGCATGGCAATGCGCTTCTCAGAGTCACTGCCACGCGCATGACGATCTGGGTGTACTTCCCTTTGAACAGCTAAATATGCTCGATCTAAAGCAGACAAGTCAATCTGGAATTGCTGATCTAACCCAAAAAAACGAAAGTAATCGTCAGACGCGGAAAGATTCGCCACAACCACACTCGTCTTTTACGTTTGGATTTTGAAACTTAAACCCCTCGTTCAATCCTTCACGTACAAAATCCAATTCAGTACCGTCCAAATAAGCCAAGCTCTTAGGGTCTATAAATACTTTAATGCCATTAGACTCAAACATGGTGTCTTCAGGCGCAGCCTCATCAACATATTCCAGTTGATAAGCTAGGCCAGAGCAACCCGTGGTACGAACGCCCAAGCGTAAGCCACAGCCCTTGCCACGCTTTTCAAGATTGCGGTTAACGTGAGCTGCTGCTTTATCAGTTAAGGTAATTGCCATGATTTATCTACCTCTTCTTCCCTATATTCTTTATTGCTTAGCTGGATGCTTTTCTTTGTAATCCTTTACCGCTGCCTTGATGGCGTCTTCAGCCAAAATGGAGCAATGAATTTTTACGGGTGGTAAAGCCAATTCCTCGGCGATTAATGAATTCTTAATCTCCAGCGCTTGATCGAGGGTTTTACCTTTAACCCACTCGGTAACTAACGAAGATGAAGCGATGGCAGAGCCACAACCATAAGTCTTGAACTTTGCATCTTCAATAATGCCTTGATCATTTACACGGATTTGTAATTTCATTACATCTCCACATGCGGGAGCACCAACCATGCCAGTACCGACGTTATCGTCAGTCTTTGCAAAGGAGCCCACATTTCGGGGGTTTTCATAGTGGTCAATTACTTTTTCGCTATATGCCATGATTTTTTCTCTTTACCTTTCAATAATACTTAGTGTGCTGCCCATTCAATTGTGCTGATATCAATACCATCTTTAAACATTTCCCACAATGGTGATAGTTCACGTAACTTAGCTATCTTTTCTTTCACTAGAGCGATTGTGAAATCCACTTCTTCTTCAGTGGTGAATCGACCAAGGGTAAAACGAATGGAGCTATGCGCTAATTCATCGTTACGCCCTAGGGCACGCAATACATAAGATGGCTCCAGGGAGGCTGAGGTACAAGCCGAGCCAGATGAGATCGCTAGATCTTTGAGGGCCATCAACATCGATTCACCTTCGACATAGTTAAAACTAATATTCAGATTATGAGGAACGCGTTGGTCCATATCGCCATTCACATAAACCTCTTCGATATCCTTGAGGCCGGCCAATAAACGATCGCGCAATGCACGAATGCGCGTATTCTCTTCAACCATTTCAATGCGAGCAATGCGAAAGGCTTCACCCATACCAACAATTTGATGAACCGCCAATGTGCCAGAACGCATACCGCGCTCATGACCGCCACCATGAATCTGCGCTTCAATCCGAATGCGTGGCTTACGACGAACAAACAAAGCTCCAATTCCTTTAGGACCATAGGTCTTGTGAGCAGAAAAGCTCATTAAATCCACTTTTATTTTTTCTAAATCAATTTCTACTTTACCAGTAGCTTGCGCCGCATCCACATGCAAAATCACACCACGTGAACGACACAGTTCTCCAATTTGAGGAATATCCTGCACTACACCAATTTCATTATTAACATACATTACCGAAGCCAAAATAGTGCCCGGCTTCATTGCGGCTTCCAGCTGGGCAAAGTCGATTAAACCATTAGGTAATACATCTAAATATGTCACCTCATAACCTTCACGCTCAAGCTCACGGCAAGTATCTAGCGTCGCCTTGTGTTCAGTCTTAACGGTAATAATATGATTGCCACGGTCTTTGTAAAAATGTGCAGCGCCTTTAAGTGCCAAATTAATACTTTCTGTAGCGCCACTAGTAAAAACAATCTCTCTTGGATCAGCGTGAACTAGTTGAGCAACCTCTGAGCGCGCCCACTCGACAGCCTCTTCTGCAGCCCAGCCATATGCGTGGCTACGGGAGGCGGCATTACCAAACTGCTCACGCAAATAAGGCAGCATTTTATCTACGACGCGAGGGTCAATGGGGGTGGTTGCAGAGTAGTCCATGTACACCGGAAAGTGCTTAGGACTAAACATGGATACCGGTTGTGTTGGAATAGCTTGTGGAGCGTTCATGGTTTGCTTATCAATGAGTTAAGTTATTGAGCTAGATTAAAAACAGAATTCACGAGCGGGCGCTTAGGGGCGAGCTCTTTTTTTGCGGCAATTGCAGTTGTTGGCTTTTCAGCTTTACTGCTCTCAACCTTAATTTTCTTATGGCGTAAATCGTGAACAACCATACCGCGCCCTTCTTGCTGCTGGGCCAAGTCGCGCAAAGAAACTGAACTGAGATACTCAACCATTTTGGTGTTGAGATTAGTCCAAAGATCATGCGTCATACAACGGCCATAATTATCTTCGTCAGTATGGCAGTTGCCCTTGCCACCACACTGGGTAGCATCTAAGGGTTCGTCAACAGCAATAATGATGTCAGCAACACTGATGTCTTCCGATTTTCGAGCAAGGGTATACCCCCCGCCAGGACCGCGAGTGCTCTCGACAACATTGAAGCGGCGCAATTTACCAAACAACTGCTCCAGATAGGAAAGTGAAATTTTTTGTCTTTGGCTAATTCCAGCCAAGGTCACGGGGCCATGAGTTTCACGCAGGGCTAAATCAATCATTGCGGTTACGGCAAAACGACCTTTGGTGGTAAGTCTCATATGTCACCTTGAAAATGGATTGTTATGGACAACTTATAGTTGGGCGGGTAATACCCAACCATTTCACTCAACTTTACCATATACCCAACCAATCTGCTCAGGAATTATCCCAACAAACTGAGGGGATTGCATTCAAAAAAACGGGGATAATCAAACGGAGTCTCTAGATCGAGCCCCAAAAGCCATTTCCTTGACTTTCGTGAGCCTATCCCGAGTAGCGGCGGCTTTCTCAAACTCCAAATTCTTCGCCTCGGAGTTCATTTGCTTTTCTAAGCGCTTGATTTCACTCGCCAGGTCTTTCTCGCTCATATCCTCATACCGAGCCCGCTCTTGTTCTATCTGCATCTCTGAGCGCTTCTCTTTGACGTCATAGACCCCATCAATAATGTCTTTAATCCGCTTCTGAACTCCTCTGGGGACAATCCCATTGGCCTTATTAAAGGCAATTTGCTTGGTTCTGCGGCGATCGGTTTCACTCATCGCACGCTTCATCGAATCAGTAATCCTATCTGCATACAAAATCGCCTTGCCTCTAATGTTTCGAGCCGCCCTACCGATAGTCTGTATCAGACTGCGTTCGGAGCGTAAGAAGCCTTCTTTATCAGCGTCCAAAATGGCCACGAGAGAGACTTCTGGAATGTCTAAACCTTCGCGCAATAAATTAATGCCTACCAAGACATCAAATACACCTAGGCGCAAATCTCGCAAAATTTCCACACGCTCGACCGTATCAATATCGGAGTGGACATAGCGCACCTTCACACCATGGTCTGATAAATAATCCGTTAACTGCTCTGCCATACGTTTGGTCAATACCGTTACCAATACGCGCTCATGAACTTTTACTCGTTCATGAATCTGGCCGAGTAAATCATCCACTTGAGTGCTAGCTGGGAGAACTTCGATTTCTGGATCTACGAGTCCAGTAGGTCTTGCCACTTGCTCCACCACCTGTCCAGTATGAGTTTTTTCATAATCAGCAGGTGTAGCGGAAACAAAAATAGTTTGTCGCATTTTGGTTTCAAATTCACTGAATTTGAGTGGGCGGTTATCCATCGCTGAAGGCAAGCGAAAGCCAAACTCCACCAAGGTATGTTTACGCGATTTATCACCGTTATACATCGCATTTAATTGACCAATCATGACATGACTTTCATCCAAAAACATCAATGCGTCGTTCGGAAGATAATCCACAAGAGTTGGAGGGGCATCGCCTGGCATGGCACCAGAAAGATGACGGGAGTAGTTTTCAATGCCCTTACAAAACCCTAATTCGTTGAGCATCTCTAAGTCAAAACGGGTGCGCTGCTCTAAGCGCTGAGCCTCTACTAACTTGCCATCCTTCACAAACTGATCCAAACGATTGCGTAACTCTATCTTGATTGTTTCGATCGCCTTGAGCACAGTCTCTCGAGGTGTGACGTAATGTGAGCTAGGGTAAACCGTGAAGCGGGGAATCTTTTGACGAATGCGCCCAGTCAAGGGATCAAAAAATTGCAAACTCTCAATCTCATCATCAAATAATTCAACACGTACTGCTAATTCATTATGCTCAGCCGGAAAGATATCGATAGTGTCACCGCGAACACGAAAAACTCCACGCTTAAAATCAGTTTCATTGCGATCGTATTGCATGGCAATAAGGCGCATCAAAATATCGCGTTGACTCATTTTGTCGCCTGGACGCAAAGTCATCACCATGCTGTGGTAATCGCTAGGATTGCCGATACCGTAAATTGCTGAAACAGTTGCTACGATAATGACATCACGACGCTCCAATAAGCTTTTCGTTGCAGAGAGTCGCATTTGCTCAATGTGTTCATTGATAGATGAATCTTTTTCAATAAATAAATCACGCTGAGGTACGTAGGCTTCTGGTTGGTAATAGTCGTAGTAACTAACAAAATACTCAACCGCATTACGCGGAAAAAACTCTCTAAATTCGCTGTACAGTTGAGCAGCCAAAGTCTTATTAGGGGCAAAAATAATCGCTGGGCGCCCAGTTCTAGCGATGACATTGGCCATCGTAAAGGTCTTTCCGGAGCCCGTTACACCTAACAGCGTCTGAAACGTCAAGCCATCGTCAACACCGGCCACCAGAGCCTCAATTGCTGCTGGCTGATCCCCGGCTGGGGCAAACGGTTGATAGAGGTGAAAAGGAGAATCTGGGAAGGACACAAATTTAGCAGGGTCTAAATCGTGGCCAGCCTCGCCTAGCGGATCAGCCACTGGGCCTTTTTGGACTTCGGCAACTATGGAATTTGATGAATTTTTAGGTAACTTAGTGGGCATCTCGGCTATCATTTCATCTGTAAGTTTTATTCACAGCGAATTTTGTACAGACATTGATTTTGCTCTTTTATTGGGAAATAGTTGAATCTGACATCCAAAAGGTCAATTAAGCCAAATTTAACTGAATTTAACGTCCATTACCGCAGAAACCACCCTTAAATCATCCTCCCGACCCCCAAATGACCCTTTTTACTTCCGTTCAATTAGCCCCCAAAGACCCTATTTTTGGCCTCACAGAAGCCTATGTTGCCGATCAACGGGCGGATAAGGTAAACCTCGGTGTTGGCGTTTATTACACAGATGAAGGAAAAATTCCTCTTTTAAAGGCGGTAATTAAGGCGGAAGAAGATTTGGTTGCTAAGCATTCCCCTCGAGGCTACATTCCTATTGAAGGTCCAAACCCATATAACTTAGCAGTGCAAACACTGTTATTTGGCGCAGAATCTAGCCTGATCAAAGATGGTCGCGTAGTAACTGCAGAATGTATTGGTGGTACCGGTGCGCTTCGTGTTGGTGCTGATTTCATTAAGCGCCTCAATTTGAATGCGCCCGCTGCAATCAGCAATCCCACCTGGGAAAATCATCGCGGTATTTTTGAATCCGCTGGCTTTGAAGTCATCGAGTACAGCTACTTTGACGCCAAGACTCGTGGCGTAGATTTTGATGGAATGGTGAAATCCTTAGAGTCATTCCCTCAGTTCACAACTGTTTTACTACATGCTTGCTGTCATAATCCTACCGGCGCAGATATTACTGAAACTCAATGGTCACAGGTAATTGATATCTGTAAAACCAAAAAACTCATACCTTTCCTGGATATGGCTTATCAAGGTTTTGCCGACGGCATTGAACAAGACGGCATAGCTGTTCGCTTGTTTGCACAATCAGGCATGTCCTTTTTTGTATCCAGCTCCTTTTCTAAATCTTTTTCGCTATATGGTGAACGTGTTGGAGCCTTATCCATCGTTGCAGAAAGCAAAGAAGAATCTACTCGCGTGATGTCTCAACTCAAACGTGTCATTCGTACCAATTACTCAAATCCCCCAACCCATGGCGCAGCGATCACAGCGGCAGTACTTAATTCACCAGAACTCAGAAAGCTTTGGGAAGATGAGCTGGCACAAATGCGCGAACGCATTAAGTCCATGCGTGAGGCTCTTGTGTCCAAATTGGCTGCCGCTGGCACCAAACAAGATTTTGCGTTTATTAACGCTCAACGGGGGATGTTTTCATATTCAGGTTTAACACCTCAACAAGTTGAACGTTTACAAAAAGAAGATGGCATTTATGCCCTCTCCACTGGTCGTATTTGTGTAGCTGCTCTCAATACCAAAAATATTGATAAGGTAGCTACTGCGATCGCCCGCGTATTAGCGTAACAAGCGGTTACACCGTTTTTCTGGAGGCATCATGCTATATCAGTTACATGAATTTCAAAAAGCCCTACTTCAACCAGTCAGTTCATGGGCTCACGCAGCTTCTGAAGCTTTTATTAATGCATCCAATCCAGCTTCTAAGGTGCCAGGATCTGAGCGTTTAGCTGCTAGCTATGAGTTACTTTACCGTTTAGGTAAAAACTATAAGAAACCGGAATTTGGAATTCGCTCCGTTGAAGTAGATGGTCATGAGGTTGCGATTCACGAAAGAATTTCTTTAGCTAAGCCATTTTGTAATCTGATTCGCTTTAAACGCTTTTCCGATGACGTCAAAATCATTCAGAAGTTAAAAGATGATCCTGTTGTGTTGGTGGTTGCGCCACTATCTGGTCACCACTCCACCTTACTGCGCGATACCGTGCGTACGCTACTGCAAGATCACAAGGTATACATTACCGACTGGATTGATGCTCGCCTTGTACCGCTTGAAGATGGCGATTTTAGTTTGGATGACTACGTCCATTACATCCAAGATTTTATTAGATCCATCGGCGCAGAAAATCTGCATGTGATTTCTGTATGTCAGCCAACAGTTCCTACTTTGGGTGCAATTTCTTTGATGGCCTCTGCTGGTGAAAAAACACCTGCCTCCATGATCATGATGGGCGGCCCTATTGATGCCCGTAAATCCCCCACAGCCGTAAACAATCTCGCTGAACAAAAATCTTATAACTGGTTTGAAAGTCATGTTGTTTATAAGGTTCCGCCAACCTATCCAGGTGCTGGTCGTCGAGTCTATCCAGGCTTCTTGCAACATACCGGCTTCATTGCCATGAACCCACAAAACCATATGCAGTCACATTGGGATTTCTTTCAAAACTTAGTGCGCGGTGACGAGCAAGATGCAGAGTCCCATATTCGCTTTTACGATGAGTACAACGCAGTATTGGATATGGATGCTAAATACTATTTAGATACCATTAAAACAGTATTCCAAGACTACTCCTTACCCAATGGCACATGGGCGGTGGCCGGTGACTTAGTCAAACCTGAGGATATTAAAAAAACTGCCCTCCTCACTATTGAAGGGGAGTTAGACGATATCTCTGGTAGCGGCCAAACCCGTGCTGCACATGACCTTTGCCTTAACATTCCGAAGGTGAATAAAGATCACTATGAGGTAGCTGGCGCTGGTCACTATGGCATTTTTGCTGGTCGTCGCTGGCGTGAAAAGGTTTACCCAAAAATTAAATCCTTCATTCGCGAACATCAACCTGCGCAAAGAAAGACTCAGGCAAGATTACCTAAATTGGCCGCAAAGTAATACGCTCAAATTATTAGCCAATAGCGCTCGTAATTTTCAGCGTTTTATAATGTAATGAATCCCTTCCAGGCGAACCAACTTACTGATCTCCTGGAAGACGCCCTTCCTCAGACGCAATGTACTAAATGTGGCTATCCTGATTGCCATGGTTATGCGCAAGCCCTAGCGAGCGGCAATGCCCCTCCTAATCGTTGCCCTCCGGGCGGAACAGAAGGCATCAAAAGATTAAGTGCAATCCTGATCTCAATCTAGCCTCAGGATGCCTATGAACTGCACCCCACTATTGATCCAGAATGTGGTTTTGAGCGCCCTAGATCGGTGGCATTTATTGACCCCAATAGATGCATTGGCTGCACTCTATGCATTCAGGCCTGTCCTGTAGATGCCATTGTTGGTGCATCAAAACAAATGCACGTTATTCTGGGCGATTGGTGTACAGGCTGTGATCTTTGCATTCCACCCTGCCCGGTTGATTGCATTAGCATGCTAGAAATAACTGATCAGCAAACAGGCTGGGATGCCTGGACAATCGATTTGGCAAATGTCGCGAGAATGCGCTATCACACACGCGATCAGAGGTTGGACCGAGAGGATCGCGACAATGCAGATCGGCTAGCAAAAAAGGCATCGGTAAAATTAGCTGCGATTAACGCAGAAGATCCAACCTCCGAAGAAGCAAAAAAAGAACAGGAAAGAAAGCGGTCAATCATTGCCGCTGCTATGGCAAGAGCTCAACAGAAAAAATCATGAACTTAGAAAAGCGTCAAGCTTTCTTTGAGTTACTCAAAGAAAATAACCCTAATCCAGAAACTGAACTGGAGTACAGCTCACCATTTGAGCTATTGATTGCCGTATTACTATCAGCGCAAGCTACGGATGTCTCTGTAAATAAAGGCACCCGTGAGCTGTTTAAGATCGCCAACACGCCACAAGCACTACTAAATCTGGGTGAAGAAGGGGTGAGGCCCTATATTCAGCATATTGGATTATTCAATTCAAAGGGTCGGCACATTCAAGAGACCTGTCGCCTACTCATTGATAAGCATGGCGGTAATGTCCCGCAACATCGTGAAGGCCTGGAGTCCTTGCCAGGAGTTGGTAGAAAAACTGCCAACGTGATTTTAAATACCGCTTTTGGTCAAGCAACCATTGCAGTAGACACCCACATCTTTCGAGTATCCAACCGAACTGGTCTGGCACCTGGAAAGGATGTTGTCGAGGTTGAGGAGAAATTGCTTAAACGCGTTCCCAAAGAATTTTTACAAGATGCTCATCACTGGCTTATTCTGCATGGTAGATATACCTGTAAGGCGCGCAATCCTGAGTGCGCTCAATGCATTGTTGAGCCACTCTGTAGCTTTAAACAAAAAACTAGCAAAGGCAAGGTTCGTGGCGATATTTAATCCAACCCGTGAAGAAGTGCGTCGCTTTTTCTGCGATACCTGGAAGAAAAAAACTGAGAAGCATATTCTCACTCCAATGGAAATACTAGCTGGCGACTGGATGGCGCAACACCCCGAATATCATTCCCAATTAATGGATCCTGAGGGTGCATTAGAGCAAGACTACGCACCAGAACGCGGTGAAACTAACCCTTTCTTGCATCTCTCAATGCACTTATCCATTAGCGAACAGATCTCTATCAATCAACCGACTGGTATCAAAGAGATTGCCGAGAAACTGACTAAGAAATTAGCCTCTGAACATGAAGCTCATCACCTCATGATGGAGTGCCTAGGCCGAGCGATGTGGGAAGCGCAGCGCGAAGGCGAACAACTAAGCCCCGAAAAATATCTTGAGGCCCTGAAGAGGTTGGGCTAAACCCTAAAAACTACCCCTTTTTAATCGTCATTTAATATCTCAGAAGCCCTGCAATTACAGCAGGGCTTCCACCCAATCCAGCACTGCTTTAATTAGGGTCATTTGCTACTGATTTAGAATTCGGCAAAGAAATGGTACTTCGATAAATTAGGTCTGTTGCTGGTCCCACCACTTGATTGCCACTAGGAGTGGCTTTTATAAACACCATCCCTTGCACTTGACTTTTTGCAACAGTAGATGCAAATGGTTTTGATTGCTCTGCAATCAGAAATTCATGCTGAGTTGCCAGAAATTTTTTATAGGCAGCATTTAAATTATTGCCAGAAAGATAGCCAATCTGTGGTGAACTTTGGTTAGCAGCAAGCACAGTGCTATTAAATAAAAACCTTGACTGCAGTGAACCCGGGTTTAACAATGAGAACTCGTCCAACCTTGATCCGAGAGTATTTTGAGAGATACCTTGGCGCGCATCAACAAAGAGTGCGCCCTGACGCTGTGCGATAGCCTCCCCAGGAGTTAGGCCGCGCGGCCCTACAATTGGTGGCGCAGCCAGTACACCGATACTGCAGAATAAGAGCAGCAGTACCAACCTCTTCATATTTGTGGGGTGCTGTAGTTACCGCTCTGTCGGTATACATTGACCAGGGCCTTTACATGGTTAGTCTGAGCATCAATGAGAGCGCCCTCTTTGTCACGTAGACCCATTATGTCCTTAGGAGTATTTTGATTGGCAGTTTTAGAGATGCTACTTAAAGCATCCCTTGCTTGACTCAAAATTGTTTTAGCGGCCTCATACTGCAACAGCGATTGGATGACCTGCACCTCTACTTGAGCCTTTAAATCTGTCAATTGCATTTCAAAGCCGAGTTTTTGGTTAGCGGCTTGAACAATATCAGCATTTTGTAAATAGTTGTTCACTGGGATTGGTATTAAGATACCCGCAGAAAATCCATTTTGCGGCGTATAAGTGTACCCACTGGATTGGTACTGAGGTGTTGTTGTGTAAGAAACATAAGGCTGAACATCCCAACTCCGATTCTCCTTTGTCATGCTGACATTCTTTTCTGAAGAGTTAATAGCCGCTCGCAAAGCTAAAATATCAGTGCGGTTATTCATAGCTTGTTCGACCAATTTATCTGGGTCAAACTGCTGGGGAGAAATGTTTAGATTGCCAGTGGGAAGTGGAAGATTTTTCAATACGCCACCCGAGTAGTTGAGCAGACTAAGCGACGTGAACTGAAGGTCCCTTGCAGATGCATTTTCGTAATATATTAAGAAGCGATCCGAATCAATGGTTTGCGCAGTCTTTGGCAATGCGCCAATCTTTTTAGCTGCCTCAGAATAGGAATTAAATAGCAGCCGATTTCTTAACGTATCGATAAAGCCTAAAGTTGCAGCTGTTTGAACATCCGCCTCAGTGGCTTGATAATCAATGCTACTCCTACTAATCTCTGCATCACCGTACTCTGCACGAGCAGCACGCTTACCCCAGCCCTCAACATTAAAATTAAGACCATAGGTATTCGATGTAGGAGTTGTGTAGGGGGCGTATGGAACCTGTTGATAATAAGTTCCCTTCGTATAACTCACGCTCGGTCTAAATTGGTAAAGGGATAGCGATTCTTTGATGGCAGCAGCGGTTTCTTTCCCCAATCTCTTATTGCCAATGATGGCGTTATTCCCTTTAACCACTTCGAGATATTGCATCAAAGAAATAGGCGCGTACTCTCGAAGACTCGATGTTGGTGTTTGGGCAAAAGAAAGGCTCGGCACTGAGCTTGCAAGACAGACTGCTATAGCTATGAATTTAATGTAATTCATTGTGAGGGGATCTCTTGCCACGGAACATCGACATTACGACGTACATTCTGGAATACATTATTGTTATTTATAGCCTTGTGATTGGAATCATTCTTTGCCCCATTAGCAACCAATAATCCAGATTGGGGGTTCTCCGCTGCTATGGGGGAAATTACTGCCTCATTGACCTCCTGTGGCACCCTCGGGGTGAGATCTAATGATTGAGTCGGGGGGCTTGCTTCTGGAGCGCCAGAAGTTTTTGCATTTGTCTCAACACCAATCGGGATCATTGTTGGCTGCGCTGCCCCTCCACCACTTTCAGCGCCTCCATTACCAAATATCAAACCACCATTCCCTCCTGATGCAGAAGACGATCCAACTGTGGACTGCAATGATAGAGGCTGCTTATTTGGCGCTACTGAAGGAGTTATTGGATCGCGAAATGTATTGGTCCGACCGTATAGATCTTGACCACTATAAAAATTTGACCCTTGTTCACCCAAAGCCAACATAGGCATGAGTCCAAAAAATAGTAATACTAATTTTATTTTCATTGGGCCTGGATGTTACGGTTAATGAATTTTCTCTTCATATTTGTATAGGATGGCAGGGGGAGGTACGGTTTCGGGTGGCGGGGCAACCTCTAATGTTGTTGCTGGAGGTGGGGGTTTTACAAGAGAGCTAACAGTAGGCAATCGATCAGCAATTTTGGGTAAAGGAATTATCGGCGCTAGTGCTTGAACCAACTGTCCAGAGCGGCCATCGTAAACAACGACTTGGGGACCGCCCATGATTGCACGTTCAGGGCCAGGCGCCATGCCATTGGCAGTTCTTGTGAGCGTGGAACTAAGAGGATGGGTGGTTGTCTCAGCCCCCATTGGTGCCACTGTAGAGACCGCAGTTGGTGCATGCCCAGCGTCTTTCATATCTGAACCCGCTTGCGCCAACGCTATCGCCGGAATAAAGCTTAAAGCAGTAATTAGTAGCTTAATTTTCATTTTCCGCCCCCTCTTATGGTTTAACTCTAGGGCAATAGTTTTAGTAAAAGGCTAAAGCAGCTCCAAGGTCTTTTGAAAGAATATACCAAGGTTTAATATAAACCAGAAGCTGCGCCCATTATGGTTGGTGTATTGAGCAGTGGAAATCAAAATTGAAAGCAGGTACCAAACCTAACTTGATAGAGATGCTCAGGAAAGTGCAGTGATTGCAGCTTTAATAGCGGCAGGCAATTCTTTGGCTTTTTCTTTGCGAGCAATGATCAAGGCGGTCGGCGTTTCTTGCGTTCTCGCAGACCAAACCGACCCTGGAAAGAAAGCATCATCTTGATATCTAGGAATGACATGCCAGTGCAGATGGCTAACCATATTGCCCAAGGCGGCGATATTGATCTTATCTGCCTGCATGACACGACGGATAACCTCTTCGACAACAAAGACCAAGTTCATGAGGTGATCACGCTCACTATAACCAAGATCAGTCATTTCAGCTACGTGACGATTCCAAATGATTCTGCAAAAACCAGGCAAATCTTGGTCATCAACAAGAATGACTCGGCAGTCATCTCCACGCCAAATCAACTGCCCCTCAGGGGGTTTGACTTCTTCTTCACAGAGTATGCAATTGGCCATGGAATAAATGTAAACGAAAACGGCACCTAAGTCACCCTTATGAGGTAATTTAGACGCCGAGGCAGCATTGGTATTACTGCTAACACTAACTACTTAGGAGTTTGGCTTAGTGGAACTGCTCTTCCTCTGTAGATCCCGTCAAAGCGGTTACTGATGACTTGCCACCCTGGATTACGGTAGTGACATCATCAAAGTAGCCCGTGCCAACCTCTTGCTGGTGAGATACGAATGTATAACCTCGATCACGAGCAGCAAATTCTGGTTCTTGTACTTTTTCGATATAGGCAGTCATACCACGCTGCATATAATCTTGCGCCAAGTCGAACATGTTGTACCACATAGAATGAATACCAGCGAGGGTAATAAATTGATATTTGTAACCCATTGCGCCTAGCTCACGCTGAAACTTAGCGATCGTTGCATCATCTAAATTTTTCTTCCAGTTAAAAGATGGCGAACAGTTATATGCAAGCATCTTACCTGGAAACTTCGAACGAATTGCTTCCGCAAATTGACGTGCAAACTCAAGATCAGGGGTGCCTGTTTCACACCAAACCATATCAGCATAAGCAGCGTATGCCACACCACGAGATATTGCTTGATCCAAGCCCTTACGTGTTTTGTAGAAACCTTCTGGAGTACGCTCGCCTGTCAAAAATGGTTTGTCATTTTCATCATAATCAGATGTCAATAAGTCTGCAGCTTCAGCATCTGTACGAGCTAAGATAATCGTAGATACCCCCATCACGTCAGCAGCCAAACGGGCGGAAATCAATTTTTGTACAGACTCGGCTGTTGGTAGCAATACTTTTCCACCTAAGTGGCCACATTTTTTAACTGAAGATAATTGGTCTTCAAAGTGGACGCCAGCAGCACCTTGCTTAATTAAAGCTTTACTTAATTCAAATGCGTTTAATACACCGCCAAACCCCGCTTCAGCATCAGCAACGATTGGGGCGTAGTACTCAATATAGCCAGCGTCGCCTTTATTAATTCCTTTGGAAGTTTGAATTTCATCAGCGCGTTGGAATGAGTTATTAATACGCTCAACCATCTTTGGCACCGAATCAACTGGGTATAAGGATTGATCTGGATACATTGCTGCAGAGGAGTTGCCGTCAGCAGCTACCTGCCAGCCTGATAAATAAATAGCCTGAACACCTGCTTTCACTTGTTGCATTGCTTGCCCGCCAGTCAAAGCACCCAAACAATTAACGTAAGCTTCGCTGTTTACTAAGCCCCAAAGTCTTTCAGCTCCATGTTTGGCCAAAGTATGCTCAATCTTTAGCGAGCCACGAAGACGAACAACATCTTCTGCTGTGTAGCCACGGGTAATACCTTTCCAACGTGGATTGGTATCCCAATCCTTTTGAATTGCTGCAATTTCTGCTTTGCGATCTGCCATGTTTATCTCCCTAAGTTAAGCAAGTACCTCTAAAACTGTGAAATATTGAGACATTCAAGTCTTATGTCTTATATAAGAGTTTAGATACTTCAAAAAACCAAGCAAGAACTTTGTATCATTATTTATAAATTAATTAAATCTATAAATTCAATGACTTAAGCATTAATTTTCGTAATGTAAAATGGATATTCACCCTGTGGAGGTACATTTTTATTGAATTGCTGCACTGCATTTTACGTATCGTAATGACGTTTCACATTATGAAATAATACAAGATATTCAAATGGGTCTTGTTGATGGGGCATCGGAGACCTTAAAAGCCGTCAGAATGATCATCAATTGAAATAATGCAACGCCCACAAATAAGAGTTTTGGTAAGTCAATATCTAAAAAGATCGCAAAGATGAGCGGGCCAATAGCGGCGCCTAGATCGATCCCTGAATACACGACTCCATATACCCTGCCCGATACACCTGCTGGGGTCGCAGAACGGATCATTAAATCCCGCGAAGGCGCTGCAATACCCAAGCCGGCACCTATCACCACAAACAGAACAACAATGGCGTCAACTGGCACCCATCCGGTAGCTATCAACAAGCTCATTGAAATGCTCACCCCAAAGCAAGTAGTAATAATGCGCTCGGGGTACATAAAGCGTTTAGCGAGATAACCGCCTAGCAACATTCCAGTAGCACCACCCAATGACATCAAAGTTAAAAAATAATTACCAGAACTAACTGATAGGCCATACATTTCATAAAGGGCACTTGGGGCGAAAGATTGCAATCCGGTAGTGGCGGCCATACTAAAGAAAAAGAAAATCCAACAAAGCCAGACAGCTCGAAGTTTTAAAAAAGCAAAAGTACCTGCAGGCTTAACTCCGGGATTTGCAGCTACATGAGTAGCAATAGATTGGGCACGGCGATCCTTCACATTATCGATTAAGCGATCTCGATTTATCCATAAAATAAGAAGGATGATTGCTTCGAGAAATGATGCAGATAAGAAGGCAATACGCCAGTCCGTCAGAGTTGCAATGGAAACCATAAAAGCTGGCGCAGCAGCCCAACCAAGATAGCCAGTAACACCATGAATAGAATAAGCATAAGACAAATTGGGTGATGATATTTTGTGATTGATTAAAGTGTAATCAACTGGATGAAAGATCCCATTACCGCAACCGGCAATGACGGCCCCTAAAACTAACAAAGCGTAGCTGTTGCTCTGCGAATAAGTCAGCGCTGCAAGTGCCAGCAAACCCACCCCCGCAAACAAGACAGGGCGCGCACCGATGTGATCCACCAAAAACCCAGATGCTGCTTGTACTAGGCAAGAGACCACAAAAAAGATGGTCATGAGCAAACCTAACTCGGCATAGTTGTAGCCAAACTCCGCCTTCAGCCATGGAAACATAGGCGGAAGAATTAAGTGAAAGAAATGGGAGCTGCCGTGAGCTAGGCTAATCAGACCAACAAGCCGTACATCACTGGCGCGCCTGCTTTGCGTATCAGTCATCTAACGAGTTTACTGGCGCAGGATAATTGCTGCTGATTTTGCCCGAACTTTACTTAGTAAAGCTAAAGCCCCCATCCTTATCAATGCCAATAGGAACGGTGTCCTTAGGGCCAAACTTGCCTTCTAAAATCATCTTGGACACCGGGTTCTCGATATATTGCTGAATCGCTCGCTTGAGTGGTCTTGCGCCATAAATAGGATCAAAGCCCACTTCAGCAATTTTATTAAGTGCGGCATCACTGACTTCCATTTGCATATCCAGTTTTGCCAAACGATCAGAAAGATTCTTAAGAAGAATCTTGGCAATATTGGCAATATTTGCTTTATCCAAGCCATGGAATACGACAATCTCATCAATTCTGTTTAGAAACTCAGGGCGGAAGTGATTTTTTAACTCTGCGAATACTGCCTCTTTAATTTCGAGCTGTTTCTTGCCAACCATTGACTGAATAAGATGGGATCCAATATTACTGGTCATCACAATCACTGTGTTCTTAAAGTCTACGGTACGACCTTGACCATCCGTTAAACGGCCATCATCGAGGACTTGCAAGAGGACATTAAAGACATCTGGATGTGCCTTCTCGATTTCATCAAACAGAATGACACAGTAAGGATGGCGACGCACTTTCTCTGTAAGGTACCCACCTTCTTCGTAGCCTACGTAGCCTGGAGGCGCGCCGATCAAACGCGCAACACTATGCTTCTCCATAAACTCACTCATATCTATTCGGATTAAGTGCTCTTCACTATCGAATAAGAAACCAGCCAAAGCCTTACAAAGCTCGGTCTTACCAACGCCCGTAGGTCCCAAAAATAAGAATGAGCCATATGGACGATGCTCTTCAGCAAGACCAGCGCGAGAACGGCGAATCGCATCAGAAACCGCGCGAATAGCCTCTTCTTGGCCAACCACACGCTTGTGCAATAAATCCTCCATCTTAAGTAATTTATCGCGCTCACCCTCCATCATCTTTGATACCGGGATACCAGTCGCACGAGAAACTACTTCAGCAATCTCTTCGGCACCTACTTGAGTTCGCAAGAGTTTATTTTTAACTGGGCCACCTTTGCTACCTTTAGCTTCAGCAGCTGTGGCGGACTTTAGCTTAGCCTCTAATTCGGGCAGTTGACCATATTGCAATTCAGCCACTTTTTCCAACTTACCTTCGCGCTGAAATTTCACAATATCAGCCCTAATTTTTTCAATCTCTTCTTTTACGTGGGCCACACCAAGAACGGCACCTTTTTCTGCTTTCCAGATTTCCTCCAAATCAGCATATTCAGCGCCAAGACGTTTTATCTCATCCTCAATTAATCCTAGGCGTTTTTGTGAGGCCTCATCTTTTTCTTTTTTAACGGCCTCACGTTCAATTTTTAGCTGAATAAGGCGACGTTCCAACTTATCCATGACCTCGGGTTTAGAGTCAATCTCCATCCGAATACGAGAGCCAGCTTCATCGATTAAATCAATCGCTTTATCTGGCAAAAAACGATCCGTAATATAGCGATGCGATAACTCAGCCGCAGCCACGATGGCGGGATCAGTGATCTCAATACCATGGTGAAGCTCATATCGCTCCTGCAAGCCACGTAAGATAGCAATAGTAGCTTCTACGCTAGGCTCTTCAACCATTACCTTTTGAAAGCGACGCTCAAGTGCAGCATCTTTTTCGATGTACTTACGGTATTCATCTAGAGTGGTAGCGCCGATGCAATGTAATTCTCCACGCGCTAAAGCAGGTTTAAGCATATTTCCAGCGTCCATTGCCCCCTCACCCTTACCGGCACCTACCATCGTATGAATCTCATCGATAAAAATAATGGTGCGACCTTCGTCTTTGGCTACGTCACTTAGGACCGCCTTAAGACGCTCCTCAAACTCACCACGGTATTTAGCGCCAGCCAAGAGTAAAGCCATATCCAAAACCAATACACGCTTGTCTTTAAGGGTTTCTGGGACCTCACCATTGACAATACGCTGCGCCAACCCCTCGACGATTGCCGTCTTGCCAACACCTGGCTCACCAATTAATACAGGATTATTTTTGCCACGGCGTTGCAAAATCTGAATAGTGCGACGAATTTCATCATCACGACCGATAACAGGATCTAGCTTGCCCATACGAGCACGCTCCGTAAGATCCAATGTATATTTTTTCAACGCTTCACGTTGGCCTTCAGCATCCGCACTATTCACTGACTCTCCTCCACGCACTAAATTAATAGCAGCCTCTAACGACTTACGGCTTAACCCATTCTCACGAGCAATTTTTCCCAGCTCACCTTTATCTTCAGACATGACCAATAAAAATAGCTCACCCGCAATAAATTGATCACCACGCTTATTTGCTTCTTTTTCAGTCAGGTTTAACCAATTACTTAAATCGCGACCAACCTGAACTTCACCGCTAGTGCCCTGAACTTCAGGTAAATGACTAATGAGCTTTTCCGCCCCCTTTTCAAGGCCAGGAACATTAACGCCAGCCCTCGTTAAGAGGCTCTTGGCACCGCCATCAGAATCATGCAGCATTGCTAGTAGCAAATGGGCTGGTTCTATATATTGATTATCTTTAGTTAAAGCAAGACTTTGCGCCTCACTCAATGCTTCTTGAAATTTGGTCGTTAATTTATCTATTCTCATTTTTTACCTAATTTACAAAATCTGAATGAACACTTCTACTAATTATAATAATAGAGGGTATAACTTCAAGTGACCTATATATATGTAGAATATGAAGGCGAAATCGTTATCTTTCAAGATCTTTAAGGATCTTTTAACCCTAAGACGCCCTATTTTGACCTGGCTTGTTTATCTTCTAGAATGTTCCGACGGTAGCTTCTATGCTGGGATTACCAACAGGCTTGAACATCGGCTACAGGCCCATAACACTGGTCAAGGCGCACGATATACCCGCTCTCGTAGACCAGTAATCCTCTTGGCTACCCAGGAGCACCCAGATCGATCTGAGGCCTCTAAAGCGGAAGCTAGGCTAAAGCGTTTGCAGCGATCAGAAAAATTGGGATTTTTTAAGATTTAAATCATTGAAGATGAAATAAGGGATCTCCTAGGATGTCTTTGACATTTACACGAATCCTACCGACTCCTCTGCACCACTTGAACCAATAACTGGCTTTAAGCATCGCCGCATAGGAATCGATAATTTATAAGCAGCAATAAGCTCACCTAAATGAGCTTAAAAAAATGCTAGTAAATGCGCCTTACTAAAGGGAATCTTTGATGTATTCAATGCCAAAAATTTCCTTTAAATGGAAAATCTGATAATCAATCTTATCTTTTCTCAGCTCTTTAATGAGCTCTTTATCATAAGAAAAATTCCTCATCACATCTGCCTTCAAGTTATAAACTGGCCAATGAACCTGCCCAGAAACATTGGGATTGCCTGTCCTAGCAAAAGCCGCCCAACTCTGAGACATCTTCTCGGACATCGCCTTATCTTGTGCACTATTCTTATCCACAATCGGATACCAGTACTTTGACCAAACGCCTTTTTCCTTTAGGTCTGTTGTCGCATTTTTAATGCGTGCGCATTTGTCAGTGCCTGACTCGGGTAGATTTGGAGCTTGAGGCATGGAGTCCAAGCTACCAAAAACATAAGCGATCTCGAAGGTATGTGGTGCACCCGGATAAGCCGGGCGGATGTTCTTACTTAAGTAATCAAAATAATAGGCATATCCAGGCGCTACCCCATTCATATTATTGGCCAGCATCTTCGTACTCGCTCGATACAACATATCACCCATTACGTTCGAAGACAAAATACACGGGTCTTTATTTTGCGCATAAAGTTTTTTAATAGTTTTAGGATCTTCGTCTACCTTTTTTAGAAAAGCATCAAGCGGTGGTTGACCAGGCACAAGAAAGCTCGAATCCCATGAGTTGGTACCTATCATAAAAGGAACCTTGGCCTGCTGGCCCGCTGCAAATAAAGCAAGAGGGTCTCCTTTCAAGATCTGGCCATCAACAAATGGTCCGCCAAACTCCCCTTCTTCAAAGTTAGCTGGACTTAGCACCAGATTTTGTGCAGGAAGACTTCTTAATTCCTTTAAAGACTTAGCTCCGATAGTGGCCATATATTTTGCGTCTACATCTACTTCGGGAGCAGAACCAAACCGTTTTTCTGTCATACCACGTAGGGGACTCTGTTGCGCGCTTTCAGCAATAGCCTTGTGGAATAGCCCCTTAGCAGCATCAGACACCATCAGCCAAGTGACGCTCCGACCACCAGCAGATTCACCGAAAATAGTCACATTATTTGGATCTCCACCAAATTCTTGAATGTTTTTTTTGACCCATTGAAGTACCGCAATTTGATCCATCACACCATAATTTCCAACAGGCTCGCCCCTCGACTTGGCCTCATTAATCAATTCATGAGGCGCAAAGAATCCAAGCGTACCCAAGCGATAATCAAAGGTCACAACAATGACACCATTCTTAATTAGATTAATCGGGGTGAACTGGGCATCTTTACTGCCATCAACAAATAAACCACCCCCATGAATCCACACCATGACGGGCAAATTCTGAGCTAATTTTTTTGGTGTAAATACGTTTAACTTTAAGCAATCTTCATTCCCGGGCAGAGTCAAGCCATTGCTTAGGTTTTTAATATAAGGTTGAGGGCAAGAATCACCAAATTGACTCGCATCTCGCGTTCCGCTCCAAGGAATGGCGGCTTGAGGGGGTCTCCACCGAAGATCGCCAACGGGCGGCGCCGCATAAGGAATACCCTTAAAAACTTGCATATTGCGCTCGGTGATACCTTGCAACCGTCCAGCCTCAGTTTGCACTTCAGGTCGCTGATCTTGAGCATGCACATTAAATATCATGGCACTTAATAACAGCAATACGATTGTCTTCATTGCAGAGCCTGGCTAGAAAATAATGAAAAGTCTAGCATAAGCCAATAGCAGGCCATTCCTCAGAATCTATGGAGCACAAAAAAACAAAGGTCCGAATTTTAATTACTCTTTGCTAGAGGAACTAAAACCCCAACTAACTGAACTGGCTTCTTAAGCGCTAGCTAAAAATAGTTTTTCAAGTCGCTTAAACAAGCCTGCACCCTTAGAGGATAAAACAATGAATTTGCTTCTGTCTTTTTGCCCGCAGTCTTTATATTGTAAAAAGTTGGAGAGCAGAAGCCTATTAAGGGCTGCGTGAGCAGTTGCACGAGAACCAAACTGTGGATCTTCAATAACACCCATCACTCTTAGTGGGCAATCAAGCTTACGCCCTAAGATAATCTTTAAAATTTGTCTTTCTCGTGAAGGCATTCCGCCCCATATCTTTTCTTCTTTAGCAATAAAACGGCGGTAGGGGGTTGTGATCATAGCTTTCTTTTTATTTATCGAGTTGCAATACTGAAAGAGTTTTATCGCCAATCATTAACTTTTCTATGATCGGGCAAATAGTGACATCTCTATAACGAAATGGAATGTATTCATATTGCGCTCCTGAAACCACCTTCCACTTAGAGCCGTCATACAAAATGAAAATATCACCACGATTGCCATAAAAAGTTAATGGCTCTTTGATAGCCGTCTTATAACAGGCAACCGCATCCTCTTTAAAGGCATGCGCATCTAAAGAAAACATGGCGGGAAACATGAATATTGCAACCAACGCAGCTATAGCCCGTTTGGGGGCTATTTCAGCAATCAATGTGAAGCTTTAAATATTGACAGTGCGAGAGTCTTTGGGGGGAAAAGTTTCATTACTCATTGTAGGCTTTATTCCACGGCTTATAAACTACAGTCAATATGGTGCCCATAAAATAGACTAGAAGCCTATTAACAGTAGCTCTTAGGTGATAATGAGACATGTCTTCTAACAACTACCAAACTCACTTAAGCTCAAACATGAAACGAATGAGGTTCGAGATGGGGCTTTCACAAGAAAAACTGGCACTGCAGGCGGGTATTGATAGAACCCTTGTTAGTAAAATTGAGAGGGGACTTGGTAACCCAACATTGGTAGTTCTGGTCAAGGTATCCAGCACTTTGGGAGTGGGTATTTGTGATTTACTTTGCCCGCCTATTGAGCGCTATCACTCAAAACAGGTGAGCAACCCAACTCACCAGTAGCATCAGAAAACACTAGCCCTGATCAGCTCTTATTCCAGCGTGCCATGGCAACCTCATCAGCAACGCGGGCATCAACCCAACGACCCCCTTCTGATGTCACTTCTTTTTTCCAAAAAGGGGCTGCCGTTTTAAGGTAATCCATAATAAACTCGCACGCAGCAAATGCTTCCCTTCTATGGGCACTTGTTACAGCCACTAAAACGATTTGATCTTCAGGCAACATTGGCCCAATCCGATGGATGATTAATGTATTGCGAATATCCCAGCGTGACTTTGCTTGATCAGCAATTTCTTCCAGTGCTTTTTCAGTCATTCCTGGGTAGTGCTCAAGAGTCATACTCGTCAATTGGCTGCCATCATTTAAATCTCGCACAGTGCCAACAAAAGAAACTACAGCACCCACTTGCAAATCACCTTTACGAATTTCTTTGATTTCAGCGCCCAAATCAAAGTCTGCCTCCTGAATGCGGATAACCATATCAGCCGCCCGTTACCGGAGGAAAGAAAGCAACTTCTGCGCCTTCTTGTAATACTGTAGATTCGCTCACCATTTCTTGGTTTAAAGCGCAGCGTATTGTTTTACTTCCTTCTAGAACTTCAGCCCAAGCACCACCACGTCCAATCAAATGACTGCGCAAATCAGAAATCGTATTCACGAATTCGGGAATTAAAATATTCTCATGAGACGTACCTAAGGCTTCACGTAAAGAAGCAAAGAATCGTAATTCAATTTTCATAAGACAATCGTAATCGGATTTACTAAGTTTTGTTTAATACAGTAAAGCGCTCAGGGGGATATATTTAACAAAATCACCCGCTTTAAATATCTGCCCTGGGGGGCAGTCTACCAAACCATCACTCCATGAGGCGCTGGTAAGTACCCCAGAGCTTTGGTTTTGGAATAGATCCAAGCCCCCTTGATCGTTAATTTTGACACGAAGAAATTCATTACGACGATCTCCTTTGAGCCAATCAAAGTCAGCGCGCATGGGGTAGGATCGTGGAGGGCCCGCTTCACGCCCTTGCAATTGAAGAATGAATGGCCTAACAAATAACAAGAAAGTGATAAAGCTAGAAACGGGGTTACCAGGCAATCCCATAAACCATGCTTCGCCGTCTTCTAGATTATTTGATCTACGAACAGCGCCAAAAGCCAAAGGTTTTCCAGGCTTAATAGCTATTTGCCATAAATTCAATCGCCCTTCTGCTGTAACGGCGGGTTTAATGTGATCCTCCTCGCCTACTGATACGCCGCCAGAAGTGATAATCAAATCATGATCTTTGCTGGCTGCGCGGAGCGTTGCACGCGTCACATCCAAGCGATCTGGAACAATTCCCAAATCGGTAGCATCACATCCTAAAGCCTTTAGGCACGCTAACAAAGTATCGCGATTAGAGTTGTAAATGCCACCCGGCTTTAAAGGCTCACCTGGAAGTGCTAACTCATCACCAGTAAAAAATGCTGCCACCCTGACACGACGCTTAACGCTCAAATGCGTCAGACCAGCAGAGGCAGCAACACCCAATTCTTGTGGGCGTAAAAATGTTCTGGCGCTTAATGCAGTTTTACCTGCAGTTAAATCCTCACCTTTGCGACGAATCCATTGACCGACTTTAAGGGCGCTATTAATTTGGACATCTTCACCCGAGCCTTCGAGAACGGTGCAGTCCTCTTGCATAACTACAGCATCTGCTCCAGGCGGAATAGGCGCACCGGTAAAAATACGCGCAGCCGTACCAGGCTCCAATTGAGACCCCACGGATCCCGCTGGAATGCGCTGGGCAATTTTGAGATGGCTTGCGATATTTAAATCGGCAATCCGAACTGCATATCCATCCATGGAGGTGTTGTCCATCGGGGGAACGTCCACCAAGCTTTTCACATCTTCAGCCAACACCCGACCCAATGCTGCCTGCATGGGTACTACCTCACTGCCACTCACGGGTTTTGCATGCAACAGTAAATGATCTAAGGCCTGCTGAGCAGTCAACATCGGGGGTTTAGTCATAGCACTTCTGGCCGAGTTTTGTATAGGGTTAATTCAGATGTGAGGCAATAAAGGCTTTGACCTCATTCACGTCAGCATTAATATTTTCAACGCGCAGGGGTTTGGACTTGATATCTTTAAATGCAGGCGGGCATTCTGCTGGACGGCCTAGAGCCAATTTGATAGTTTCTTCAAACTTAATAGGCAAAGCTGTTTCCAGCACAATCATCGGGATACCTGATTGCAGATGATCACGGGCCACTTTAACGCCGTCAGCGGTATGAGTATCAATCATCACGCCGTAGCGATGATCGACATCACGGATCGTATCGAGGCGGTTTTGATGGGTGCTTCGACCAGACTGAAAGCCATACTTCCCGATCTCTTTAAAGATAACTTCTTTTGAGATATCAAAACCACCAGCCTCATCTACCAACTTGAACATTCGCGCAGTAGCCTGACCATCCTGACCCATTAAATCAAATACAAAACGTTCAAAGTTACTCGCCTTAGAAATATCCATTGAAGGGCTAGAGGTATGCAAGGTCTCAGCAGACTTTCGAGCCCGGTAAATACCCGTTCGGAAGAACTCATCAAGAACATCATTTTCATTGGTGGCAGCAACCAAATGTTCTATTGGCAGACCCATCATGCGGGCAATATGACCAGCGCAGATATTGCCAAAGTTACCCGACGGCACAGTAAAGGAAACTTTTTCTGCGCTTGATTTAGTGGCCAGTAAATAACCCTGAAAATAGTAGACCACTTGCGCTACAACACGACCCCAATTAATAGAGTTCACTGTTCCAATGCGATGCTTTTCTTTGAAAGCATGGTCGTTGCTCACTGCCTTAACAATATCCTGGCAATCATCAAATACTCCAGCAACTGCTAAGTTAAAAATATTGGGGTCTTGCAAGGAATACATCTGGGCCGATTGAAATGCGCTCATCTTGCCACGTGGTGAGAGCATAAATACTTTGACGCCCTCTTTACCGCGCATCGCATATTCAGCAGCGCTACCCGTATCACCTGAGGTTGCACCCAAAATATTGAGCTTCTGCCCAGCATGTTTTAAAGCATACTCAAAGAGATTTCCAAGCAACTGCATCGCCATATCCTTGAACGCTAACGTTGGGCCATTGGATAAGCTTAATAAACCAATACGAGTTCCCCCCTCTTCGCCTAACCAATGAAGGGGGGTTATGTCATTTGCATTATCTTCTGGACGTCCATTGCAATAGACTTTTCCAGTATAGGTTTTACGTAGTAAAACACGTAGATCATCTTCTGGAATGTCATTGCAATACAGACTTAAGACCTCAAAAGCTAAATCCGCATAGGACAAGCCTCGCCAAGAATCTAATTGCTCCGAAGTCACCTTTGGATACTCCACCGGCAAATATAAACCGCCATCGGGCGCTAAACCGCCCAGCAGAATTTCTAAAAATGATTGTTGAGGGCTATTGCCTCGGGTAGATTGGTAACGCATATATTTTTAGGACAAATGCTCTAAACGAATCTTCACCACTTTACCAGCCACGGTCTTCAGATTTTCGATTTCATGAATCGCCGCAAGCATATGCTTCTCTTTGGTCTCATGAGTAAGGACTACGAGATCAGTCTGGCTCTCACCTTCATCCGCCTCTTTTTGCAAGAGTGCATCAATAGAAATACCGTGATCCGCTAAGATTTTAGTAATGTCAGCCAGAACGCCAGCTTGATCAGCTACGCGCAAACGCAAGTAGTAGCTAGTGCTAATTTCACCCATAGGTAGCACTAAAATATCGCTGACCGCATCTGGTTGAAAAGCCAAATAAGGAACTCGATTTTCAGGGCTGGCTCCTAGCAAACGAGTGATATCTACCAAGTCTGCGATCACAGCAGATGCGGTTGGCTCTGAGCCCGCACCTTTGCCGTAATATAGAGTCGTACCTACAGCATCGCCAAATACTTGGACCGCATTCATAGCGCCTTCAACATTGGCAATCAGACGTTTGGTTGGGATGAGGGTTGGATGTACACGCAACTCAACGCCAATTGAAGTCTTTTTCGCAATACCAAGTAGTTTGATGCGATAACCTAATTGTTCTGCATATTTAATATCAATGGCATCTAACTGAGTGATGCCCTCAACGTGCGCTTTTTCAAACTGCATGGGAATACCAAACGCAATGGCACTCATGATGGTTGCCTTATGGGCAGCATCAACACCTTCAATATCAAAGGTAGGGTCAGCTTCAGCATAACCCAAACGCTGCGCCTCTTTTAATACTGTTGCAAAGTCCAAGCCCTTGTCACGCATCTCTGAGAGAATAAAGTTCGTTGTACCGTTAATGATGCCGGCAATCCACTCGATGCGATTAGCAGTTAAACCTTCACGCAAAGCCTTAATGATGGGTATCCCACCAGCAACAGCAGCTTCAAATGCCACCATTACCCCTTTTTCGTGGGCGGCTTTAAAAATTTCATTACCGTGAACAGCAATTAAAGCCTTGTTAGCAGTAACCACATGCTTCCCAGCGGCAATTGCTTCAAGCACCAATTCTTTGGCAATGCCATAACCACCAATGAGCTCTACCACTACGTCGATCTCAGGATCGTTAATGACGGCACGTGCATCACCCACAATTTGCGCACGATCTTGCACGATTTCTTTTGCGCGCTCTACATTTAGATCTGCCACCGTGTGAATACGAATACCACGACCAGCGCGACGAAAGATCTCGTCCTGATTGCGCTCTAAAACAGTGAATACGCCCCCACCTACAGTACCAATACCTAATAGCCCAACTTGAATCGGTTTCATGATGCCTTTGATGCGGTTGATGTAGTCGCTTTACGACTATGTTTTTGACGATATCGTTCTAAAAAACGCGCAAGACGCCCAATGGCTTCCCTCAGAACGTCTTCATGAGGCAAGAAAACTACTCGGAAATGATCTGGTTTAGCCCAGTTAAAGCCTGAGCCTTGAACCATTAATACTTTTTCTTCCTTCAGAAGATCGGCAATAAATTGTTGATCATCCTCAATCGGATACATTACTGGATCTAACTTAGGAAATAAATACAAGGCAGATTTTGGCTTTACGCAAGTAACCCCAGGTATCTCAGTAATTAACTTCCATGCAAGATCTCGCTGCTTGGCTAAGCGACCACCTTCAGCCACCAAGTCATTGATACTTTGATACCCGCCTAAGGCAGTTTGAATAGCATACTGCCCAGGAACGTTGGCACATAAGCGCATTGAAGAAAGCATATTGAGACCCTCGATGTAGTCTCGTACCATTGCTTTGTCACCCGATACGATCATCCAGCCCGCACGATAACCACAAGAACGGTAGTTTTTAGAAAGACCATTAAATGTGATCGTAACGACATCAGTAGATAAGGATGCTAAGGAAATGTGCTTCTCTTGGTCATACAACATCTTGTCGTAGATTTCATCCGCAAATAAAATTAAGTCATTCTCACGAGCGATCTCAGTGAGTTCACTTAATACTTCCTTGGAATAAATTGCACCAGTTGGATTATTGGGATTAATCACCACTATCGCCTTAGTGCGAGAGGTGATCTTTTTACGCAAATCCGTCAAATCAGGTGCCCACTCCTTGGACTCATCACAAAGATAATGAACTGGGGTGCCTCCAGACAAACTTACGGCCGCAGTCCACAGTGGATAGTCTGGCGCAGGCACTAAAACTTCGTCGCCATTGTTGAGTAATGCATTCATGGACATCACGATGAGCTCAGAAACCCCATTACCAGTATAGATATCGTCCAAAGTCACGCCTTGGATACCTTTTTCCTGGCAATAGTGCATGATGGCCTTACGGGCAGAAAAAATACCTTTGGAATCAGAGTACGCCGAAGCATTGCCCAGATTACGGATCATATCGAGCTGGATCTCCTCTGGCGGATCAAAGCCAAAAACCCCCACATTTCCAATGTTTAATTTAATGATTTTGTGACCCTCTTCCTCCATGCGCTGAGCAAGCTCAAGCACTGGACCACGTATGTCATAACAGACGTGATTGAGTTTTTCGGACTTTAGGATGGGTTTCACAATAAATTAAAGGGTAAGTTCTTGAAATTTTGGAAAAAACAGCTGGCTATAATCCATATAATTATGACAGAGAGTCCATGTGAAGCTTCAATCTGACCCCCATTCAGGAGCCAACACCGTTACTGGTTACGGTGATGGCTATGTAGAGATCAATAGGGCCGCCTACCACCATGCTGTTTTATTAAGCTCAGATGGTGACATTGTAGAGTGGCCCGTCAGTTCATTTGATCAGCTAATGGAGAGTCATTTTGCGCAAATGGCCACCTTAAAGCCTGAATTAATCCTTATTGGCACTGGAACTAGGCAGCGATTTCCAAAACCCGAACTCTTAAAGCCACTAATTCAAGCCAAAATCGGCTTTGAGCTTATGGATTCACAGGCAGCTTGCAGAACTTACAACATCTTAGTTGGCGAAGGCCGCCAAGTACTATTGGCCCTCATTGTGGAAACCACTTAATGCAGTTTGGCCAAATGAGACAGTCCAGCGCCTTAAATCCGGGAAAGATCCTGATCTTAGTGCTGATCTACGCTCTACTTTGGTTTGGTACCTTGAATTACCGTCATCTCATTCCATCTGATGAAGGGCGATATGCAGAAATTGCTCGCGAGATGTTGGTCACCGGTGATTGGATTACTCCTCGCTATAACGGCTATAAGTATTTTGAAAAACCACCCTTGCAAATTTGGGTGACCGCTTCAGCATTTCACCTATTTGGCATAGGCGATTGGCAAGCCCGCCTTTGGACGGCGCTCACAGGGTTTTTAACCATCTTGTTTGTTGGGTTTGCTGGTGCTCGAATCTATGGCTCTCGCGCTGGGTGGCTGGCCTCAGTGGTACTAGCATCAAGTCCAATGTGGGTCATTAGCGGGCACGTAAACTCCTTAGATATGGGACTCTCCGCCTTTTTAGTGGCAGCCCTTTGCAGTCTATTGCTGGCTCAGACTTCGCACAATAAAAACAGTACTCGTCATTGGATGTGGGGATGTTGGATTTTTATGGCCTTGGCAACCCTCTCCAAAGGGGTGATCGGCTTTGCAATACCCGCCATGGTTTTTCTCTTTTATTCGATCAGCGCTTGGGATTGGCGAATCTGGAAACGTCTCCATTTGCTTAGTGGAGCCATTTTATTTTTAGCAATCACTGCGCCTTGGTTTGTAGTGGTAGCGCAACGCAATCCTGAATTTTTACAATTCTTTTTTATTCATGAGCACTTGGAGCGATTTACTCAAACAGCTCACAGTAGAACTGGACCCATCTACTACTTCCTGCCCTTGCTCTTCCTGGGCTTTTTTCCATGGCTCGCACAAGTGCCGGCGGCTATTGCGCTTGCTTGGCAAGAACGACAGCGAAAATTTTCTAGTGGCTGGCTATTAGTGTGTTGGTTTGCCGTGATTCTGGGCTTTTTTAGCATTTCCCAGTCAAAGTTACCTGGCTACATCATTCCCATATTTCCAGCACTAGCTTTATTGGTAGGCCATCAACTCGACCGCAGTCTTAATTTTAGTAACGCCCTTAAATTACCCTGGCAATTACAAACCCTCTTCTGCGCCCTTCTAGGTGGCGCTGGATTTTTCTTTTTATCAGAAATCAGCAAGCAAGCAAGGCCTGATGAAATTGAGTCTTATGCGCAATACACCTATTGGATTATTGCAGCTTTGATTTCCTTGTTTGCCTTTAGTTCGGCGGCATTCATGCAGGCCAAGAGGAATGGACTATCTAGTATTGTGAGTTACGCATCTGGCTTTTTCTTATGCGCACTCATCGCTGGTACTGGGCATGAAACACTTGGTCGTGCGGTATCGGGGATTGATTTAGTCGATCGGGTAAAAGTAAGCATTCCCAAAAATGTCAACTTCTACTCGGTACGGATTCTTGATCACACCGTCCCCTTCTATTTGGGCAGGACCATGATTATGGTTGAGTTTCCAGATGAGCTTGAGTTCGGGGTCAACCAAGAACCGCTACTCTGGCTCCCCACACTTGATGCCTTTATTGATCGCTGGAAAGAAGATCGGGCTGCTTACGCCTTAATGGCTCCTGAACAATATATAGAATTACAAAAACTCAATTTACCCATGCAAGAAGTTGGCAGGGATTCACGTCGAGTGATTGTGAAACACCCTGATACCGTAAATACTTTGCAACAATAACCCACAAGGCGAACTATGTCGGTCAACGAAAATACATTGCCTTTTATACCTTTTACACGCCCCCACTTCAACCAAGAAACAATTGATGCCGTAGCTGATGTATTGCGTTCTGGTTGGGTAACTTCAGGTCCTAAACTTGCCGAATTTGAGTCTGAATTAAGCTCGTACTTCGGTGGTCGTCCTGTACGTTGTTTTGCCAATGGCACGGCCACCATGAAAATTGCTCTGCAAATAGCTGGGATTGGTCCTGGAGATGAAGTCATCACTACCCCGATCTCTTGGGTAGCAACCTCTAACGTTATTTTGGGCGTAGGCGCTACACCTGTGTTTGTAGATATTGATCCGGTGACGCGCAATATTGATTTAAATAAAATAGCCGCTGCCATTACCTCTAAAACTCGTGCCATCATGCCCGTTTATTTGGCTGGTTTGCCTGTGGATATGGACCAACTCTATTCCCTCGCAAAGCAATACAAATTACGCGTGATTGAAGATGCTGCTCAAGCATTTGGATCTCAATGGAAGGGTCAAAAAATTGGTAGCATAGGTGATTTAGTGAGCTTTAGTTTTCAGGCGAATAAAAACCTATCGACGGTTGAGGGCGGTTGTTTAGTTTTAAACACACTAGATGAAGCGAGGCTCGCAGAGAAGCTCCGCTTACAAGGTCTAACTCGTCAAGGCATGGATGGCATGGACGTTGATGTGCTTGGCGGTAAGGATAATTTAACCGACGTTAATGCAGTCATCGGACTACAGCAACTAAAGCAATTACCCACTTTTCAGACTCGAAGAGCGGCGTTGGCACGACAATATTTCGATGCTATTCGTACCGGCCTTAAAGTAATGAATCTAGATAATCTTGAGCTTGAGCTCCCTGTCGAGAATTTCACAGACAGTAACTGGCATATGTTCCAAATAGTTTTGCCTTTAGAGCAAATCACCATAGATCGAGCTCAGCTAATGACGGAGTTAAAAGATCTCGGAATTGGTACTGGAGTTCACTACCCAATAATTACAGGATTTACGTTGTATCAGAAACTAGGATATGACACTGCAGATACTCCAATTGCGCATCATATTGGGCGCTCCATTTTGACTCTCCCTCTGTTTCCAGGAATGGCAGATAAAGACATCGACCGTATAGCAAACGCTTTGCTTGGCATACTTAAAAAATACCTCAAAAGCTGAAAATTCCCAAGAAAAGGGTATTTGAGACAAGATCAGGCAAAATTACAGCATGACATTGAATTTAGCTACCTTAGCAAGCAATCCAGAACTCAGCATCGTTATTCCCGTCTATAACGAGGAGGATGGTCTCCAAGCCCTTTTCGATCGGCTTTACCCCGCCTTAGATGAGATCGCCTCGAAACGTCATCTAGCCTATGAAATTATTTTTATAAACGATGGTAGTAAAGATCGTTCGGCAGGCATTCTGGGTAAGCAAGTTGACCTACGCCCTGATGTTACGCGCGCAGTATTATTTCAAAATAACTTTGGTCAGCATATGGCAATCATGGCTGGTTTTGAATATGCCCGTGGACAGTTCATTATTACGCTCGATGCTGACTTGCAAAATCCCCCCGAAGAAATTGATGCGCTTACCAATGAGCTACTTAAAGGTCATGATTATGTAGGGACCGTTCGAGCAGATCGTCGCGATAGCTTCTTCAGAAAATTTGCTTCACGCGCCATGAATCACTTGCGTCAAAAAATTACACGTATCACTATGACCGATCAAGGCTGCATGTTGCGCGGTTACAGTCGGCGTATTGTCGATCTCGTGCGTCAGTGTAACGAGAGCAATACTTTTATTCCCGCATTGGCTTACACCTTTGCGGCAAATCCAACTGAAATTAATGTAAGGCATGAAGAGCGCTTTGCTGGAGAGTCTAAATATAGCCTCTATCAACTGATTCGCTTGAACTTTGACTTAGTGACTGGCTTCTCGGTTATGCCCTTACAGATTTTCTCGATCCTAGGGATGTCGCTCGCTCTAGTAGCGGGTAGTCTTTTTATTTACTTGCTGGTTCGTCGCTTTTTGCTTGGGGCCGAGGTAGAGGGGGTCTTTACTCTCTTCGCACTCACCTTTTTCTTGATTGGAGTCATGCTGTTTGGCTTAGGATTGCTTGGTGAGTATATCGGTCGCATCTACCAGCAAGTCAGAGAGCGCCCACGCTATGCCGTTCAAACCGTTTTAGAGAAAAAGTAATTGCGCGCAGTTGTCTTTGCTTATCACGATGTTGGCGTCAATTGCCTCAAAGCACTTCTTGCTGGAGGCATTCAGGTTGATCTGGTGCTTACCCACCAAGATGACCCTAATGAAAATGTGTGGTTTGGGAGTGTGGCAAAGTTATGCGAAGAAAGAGGCATTCCCTGTATCACACCAAGCGCCTCTGAATTAGCTGAATGGATTCCAAAGATTCGGGGGCTAGCCCCTGAGTATCTTTTTTCCTTTTATTATCGCCACATGATTCCCGCAGAACTTCTGGCTTGCGCCAAAATTGCTGCACTCAATATGCATGGCTCTCTTTTGCCTAAGTATCGTGGACGGGCTCCGGTGAACTGGGCTATTTTGCATGGTGAAACCCAAACAGGCGCAACCTTACATGTCATGGAAGAAAGACCGGATGCTGGCGACATCGTAGGTCAGTCGGTAGTTGACATTGGTCCTGATGAAACGGCTACTGAAGTTTTTTCTAAGGTGAGTAGGGCTGCTGTTGATGTGATCAATGAAGCGCTACCCAAATTAATTCATGGGGTGGTGTCCAAAAGGCCCAATGTGCTCGATCAAGGCAGTTATTTTGGTGGTCGCAAGCCTGCGGACGGTCAAATCCATTGGAATCAGTCAGCAATACAAGTTCATAATCTCGTCAGAGCTGTTGCACCCCCTTATCCCGGAGCCTTTACTCATTGGCAAGGCCATCGGATGATCGTGGCTCGCACCAGCCTTAAAGGACCCTTTCCAGGACAACTCAATCTTGCCACCCCTGGCATCCAAGTGGTTGATAATCAAGCATTCGGCATTTGCGGAGACCAGAAAGCAGTAGCGATAGTGGAATGGTTCCCCGCAAATAGCTAAGCAAGATATTTAGCAGTACATTTAGCAAAAATCACATTTGATTAAAACGAGACAGTAAAGATGAAAAAAGTACTCATTCTTGGCGTAAATGGCTTTATCGGCCATCACCTTTCTAAGCGTATTCTGGAGACAACCGATTGGGATGTCTACGGAATGGATATGCAAAATGACCGTCTTGGGGATTTGATTAATCACCCACGCATGCACTTCTTCGAAGGCGACATCACCATCAATAAAGAATGGGTGGAGTACCACATCCGAAAGTGTGATGTGATTTTGCCTTTAGTGGCCATTGCAACGCCGGCAACTTACGTACAGCAACCATTAAAAGTATTCGAGCTCGATTTCGAAGCGAACCTGCCTATTGTCCGCTCTGCAGTGAAATACAAAAAGCATTTGGTTTTTCCATCCACATCTGAAGTCTATGGAATGTGTGAAGATGGCGAGTTTGATCCTGCTGCATCGAATATGGTGTACGGCCCTATTAATAAGCCTCGTTGGATCTATGCTTGCTCTAAACAATTAATGGATCGTGTGATCTGGGGTTATGGCATGGAAGGATTGCGCTTTACACTCTTTCGCCCCTTTAACTGGATTGGCCCTGGTCTAGATAGCATCTATACGCCCAAAGAAGGCTCTTCACGTGTTGTAACTCAATTCTTAGGTCATATTGTTCGCGGTGAATCCATTAATTTAGTTGATGGCGGAGCCCAGAAACGTGCCTTTACATATATTGATGATGGTATTGATGCCTTGATGCATATTATTGATAACAAGGATGGCATTGCAAACGGCAAGATTTATAACATTGGTAATCCCAAGAATAATCACTCAATTCGTGAGCTCGCGAACCAGATGCTGGAGATTGCCCTCAGCATTCCTGAGTATGCAAAGACCGCAAATGACGTGAAGATTGTTGAAACCACCTCTGGCGCCTACTATGGCGAAGGGTATCAAGATGTTCAAAACCGCGTGCCCGCAATTGATAACACGATGAGTGAACTTCACTGGAAACCCACTACAAATATGAGCGATGCTCTAAAGAATATTTTTGAAGCCTATCGTGAAGATGTGGAAAAAGCCCGTCACTTAGTAGATATAGAATAAGCGTTGAGGTAAATGGCAAAAATTGCACTCAAGGTAGATGTTGATACCTTACGCGGCACTCAAGAAGGCGTTCCTAATTTAGCTCGCACCTTTGAGCATTTTGACCTAAAGGCCACCTTCTTATTCAGCATGGGTCCTGATCACACTGGCTGGGCACTTAAACGAGTCTTTCGTCCAGGTTTCCTGAAAAAAGTGAGCCGCACTTCCGTAATCGAACACTACGGTATCAAAACACTCCTTTATGGAGTGCTCCTACCTGGTCCTGATATTGGTAAGCTTGCTGCCAAAGAAATGCGTGCCATAGATCAAGCCGGCCATGAGACGGGAATTCATACTTGGGACCATGTCGCTTGGCAAGATGCCGTGCATCATAAGGATGCATCATGGACAAAAGCGCAAATGCAAAAGAGCTGGGATCGTTTTATTGAGATCTTTGGACATCCGCCAGCCACTTATGGTGCAGCTGGATGGCAAATGAATGAAGTAGCTTTTGAACAACTCGACCGATGGGGCATCCAATACTCATCAGATGGTAGAGCAAAGCCTAATCTGGTACCTTACCGCCTTGCGCTGGGTTCTGGCAACACAAAACATGTGCAATACCCCACGACTCTGCCAACCTTTGATGAGTTAATTGGGGTTGATGGTGCGGATGCGTTTAGTGCCGTGTCAAAACTGCTGGAAATCACTCAGAGTAACCCTAATGATCAAGTATTTACTTTGCATGCAGAGCTAGAGGGTCAAAAGCTATTACCTGCATTTGAACGATTATTAGGTTCTTGGCTTAATCAGGGTCATGAACTAGTGACTATGGGCCAGCTACATCAATCTTGGGAAGCTACCAAACAGCTTAATAAAATAGCAGTACTGCCCATGACTTGGGGTGCAATACCCAACCGTAGTGGTGAGCTTATTATTCAAGATCTTTAAGTGGCAGTTGCAACGAGAAAACAAACTTTTTAAAATCAGAAATATTTAACCAAGCACAAAGGACTTTCATGACAATAGAAATTGGCAAACCAATGCCTCAGTGCGCAGTTCCTGCCACATCAGGTCTTATCTTTTCTCCAGAGTCTGCCAAAGGGAAAAAATTAGTCATTTACTTTTATCCAAAAGATATGACGCCTGGCTGTACTGCTGAGTCCGGTGAGTTCCGCGATAATATCGAAGCTTTCACCAAAGCCAATACCTTGATCGTAGGCGTCTCCAGAGATAACCTCAAATCTCATGATAACTTTCGCAGTAAATTAGAACTTCCTTTTGAGTTAGTGGCGGATACCGAAGAGAAGCTATGTCAACTTTTTGGCGTCATGAAGTTGAAGAATATGTATGGCAAGCAGGTTCGCGGTGTTGAGCGAAGTACCTTCCTATTTGACTCGGCTGGAAAGCTTGTAAAAGAATGGCGAGGCTTAAAGGTTTCTGGACATGTGACAGAGGTATTACAAGCAGCCCAAGCAAGCAGTTAATTTTTGCAATTAATTTAATCTGGGGTACTTGCAAAGCCTCTAATTTGGGGTAAAGTTAAGCCATATGCACCGCACACGACGGGAAAGTCTGACAATCCGTTTGACACATCAGCCTGAACATTTCAGAACAGGCTCGGTGAACGACCCCCTCCGTTTTTTAGCTCATGAATTGTCCAGTTTTGTAATAGGCCGTCATAGCAACCTGCTTGACGGTTTTTTCTTTTAGGAGAGTCTGCATGCCATTGCCCCCAATCCCAACTCAAATTGCTGGCCAAGTAAAACTTAGTAGTAAAGACACTCCCAATTTAAAGAAGCGTCCTGCCCCAGCAAAACCTGTTGTGATGGAAGGCCACGAATCTACTTGGCCCTTAGATGCCGAGGAAGATCTTTCTGCCGCTGAAGTAGCGCTCGAAAAGATTAAAGGCCATCGTCAGCCGGCACGCAATGATCGCAACGAGGGCAAGGTCATTACCCCAGAAAAACCAAAACGCATTATTCGCACTGGCCCTCCAAGCTTATTTGTCTTGGATACCAATGTCTTGATGCATGATCCGAGCTCCCTCTTCCGGTTTTCGGAACATGATCTCTTTTTGCCAATGACCACGCTTGAGGAATTAGACAACCACAAGAAGGGCATGACTGAAGTGGCGCGCAACGCTCGAACCGTCAGCAGATCCCTTGATCAACTTGTTGCAGGCACTAGCGGTACATTGGATGATGGTATTCCCCTGAACAAGTTAGGTCATCAGGACGTATCTGGTCGATTATTTTTCCAGACCAAACTAACGACTCTGACACTACCGGAAGGTTTGCCTGAAGGTAAAGGTGACAATTTAATTCTGGCAGTTGTTAGTGAGTTACAAAAAACCCGTAAAGGCCAAGAAGTGGTATTGGTGTCTAAAGACATTAATATGCGCATTAAGGCGCGAGCTCTAGGTTTACCTGCTGAAGACTACTTCAATGACCAGGTGCTAGAGGATCGCGACTTGATGTACTCGGGTGTCATGGCTTTGGCGGCAGATTTCTGGCCCAAACATGGCAAGGCCATGGAGAGCTGGGCTGATAGCAGGTCAGGAACCATGTTCTACAGAGTCACTGGTCCGAGCGTACCCAGCATGTTGGTTAATCAATTTGTCTATCAAGAAAATCCTGATGGTTCCACCCCCTTCTATGCTCAGGTAAGAGAAATTAACGGCAAGACCGCCCTGTTGCAAACATTGAGAGATTTCTCTCACCAAAAAAATAACGTGTGGAGTGTGACAGCCCGCAATCGTGAACAGAACTTTGCCCTCAATCTCCTAATGAACCCTGATGTGGATTTCCTCACGTTACTGGGTCAAGCTGGGACAGGGAAAACTCTGTTGGCATTGGCTGCCGGTCTTGAACAGGTTCTCGATAGCAAGCGTTATAACGAAATCATTATTACTCGCGCAACTGTTCCCGTTGGTGAAGATATCGGTTTCCTACCAGGCACCGAAGAAGAAAAAATGCAACCTTGGATGGGTGCATTTGATGACAACCTTGAAGTTCTCCATCGTAATGAAGACAGCGCTGGTGAATGGGGTCGCGCCGCTACGCAAGAACTGATTCGTTCGCGCATTAAAGTAAAAAGCATGAACTTTATGCGTGGCAGAACATTTGTTAGTAAATTTGTGATTATTGATGAAGCACAAAACTTAACCCCAAAACAGATGAAGACTTTAGTTACTCGTGCAGGTCCTGGAACTAAAATTGTCTGTCTGGGCAATATTGCTCAAATTGACACACCTTACTTAACTGAAGGCTCTTCGGGCCTCACTTATGTGGTTGACCGCTTCAAAGGCTGGAGACATGGCGGTCATGTCACACTGGCACGCGGAGAGCGCTCACGCCTTGCGGATCATGCTGCTGACGCACTCTAATAAAACGCCTTCATGCCGCACTCTTATGGGGTGCGGCATTATTATTTTTAATCTGCTCATATTATCGGGTTGCGGTATCTTTGGCGATAAATCAAGCGCCTCTCGGGTGATTCAATTTAAGCAAGATACAAGCGTTGGCACAGAGGACGTCTCTATAGCAGCAGTAGGATTGGTGGGGGTCCCTTATCGTTACGGTGGCAATAACCCAAAAGGTGGATTTGATTGCAGCGGTCTGATTGCGTATGTGTATTACACGTCTACCAACATCAAACTGCCACGTACCATCCAAGAAATGAGTAGCAAAGGTCAGAGCGTAGAGAGTCAATCACCTGCGCCTGGTGACCTCGTTTTTTTTAACACTACCGGTGAAAAATATTCCCATGCTGGGATATATGTGGGGCAAGGCAGATTCGTACATGCACCTAGCGCTGGTGGAACAGTACGTTTAGAGTATATTACTGCCCCTTATTGGGCGGCACGGTTTACCGAAGCAAGAAGACTAGCTGCACAGCCGTAAATTATTCTTTAGAACCAGTTGAGAGTGCACCTTTACTAAAAAGGTTCGTACCCACCTGAGGAATAGCCAACCGAACCCATCGCTAAGTTATCAAACTTTGTATAAGGGCCTTGCCAGCTCAACCGCACAGTTCCAATCGGGCCGTTACGCTGCTTACCAATAATAATTTCTGCCATTCCTTTATCGGTAGTGGTATCGGGGTGATACACCTCATCGCGATAAATAAACATAATTAAATCGGCATCTTGCTCAATCGCGCCCGACTCGCGCAAGTCCGACATGATGGGCCGCTTATTTGGGCGCTGCTCCAAGCCGCGATTTAACTGCGATAAGGCAACCACCGGACATTGCAATTCTTTAGCAAGCGACTTCAGGGAGCGTGAAATCTCTGAGATTTCAGTTGCTCTATTTTCTGAGCCTGAACCGCTCATTAGTTGCAGGTAGTCAATCACAACAAGTCCCAATGTACCGCCAAAGTTTCGAGCGATACGTCTTGCTCTGGCACGTAATTCCAAGCTAGTTAAAGCACCGGTCTCATCAATCAAAATCTGAGTATTACTTAAACGTGCAATGGCATCGGTAACCCTTGGCCATTCATCATCCTGCAACTTACCGGTACGCATACGACCTTGGTCTACGCGCCCTACTGAACCCAATAAGCGTGATGCTAATTGCTCACCCGACATTTCCATGGAGAACACTACGACCGGTAAACCTTCAGCGAGAGCAACATTTTCTGCGATGTTGAGTGCGAAGGCGGTTTTTCCCATCGAGGGTCGTCCAGCAACAATCACTAAGTCGCCTTTTTGCAATCCACTCGTTTGCTTATCTAAATCGATAAAGCCCGTAGCAATACCAGTGATATCACTACCACCTTGACGGTTGTACAACTCATCAATACGGGCAACAACCGTTCTTAAAAGCGGCTCAATTTCAAGGTAGTCAGCTTTGCGACTACCTTCTTCACCGATTTGCAAAATACGAGACTCTGCCTCATCCAGTAGCGTTCTAACTGAACGACCTTCTGGAACAAAAGCTGAGTTCACGATATTGTCAGAAACCTCAATCAAGCGACGCAAAATACTGCGGTCACGAACAATATCTGCATAGCCTTTAATGTTCGCTGCACTAGGTGTGCTTTGAGCTAATGAATTGAGGTAATCGATACCAACTAAATCACCACCTTGCTCTGACTTCACAGCGTCGTGCACTGTAATTACGTCAGCGGGATGATTATCACCAACTAAACGCTGGATGACCTTATAGATCAGGGCATGTTCAGGGCGATAGAAATCTTTATCTGTTAACACTCCACCTAGGCGATCCCAGGCAGCATTATCAATCAGTAGACCGCCGAGCAAAGATTGCTCGGCCTCTACAGAATGTGGCGGTACTTTTAAAGCCTGCACGACTGCATCCCCAGAACCCATCATGCCAGGATTCAGCGTAACGGAACGTGAACGGGATTCAGCCATGAGGCTAGTTTACAGATTTAATTCTTAAGCTTGTTCGCCAACTACACGGATAGTGATATCAACCACCACATCGGTATGAACAGCAACCGCTATTGGGTGATCACCAACCATTTTTAATGGGCCGGTAGGCATACGAACAGAAGATTTTTCGATAACAAAACCTTTAGCTTTTAAAGCGTCAGCGATATCGTGGTTGGTTACAGAACCAAACAAGCGACCGTCAACACCTGCTTTTTGACCTATTTCAAGAACTAAGTCTTTGAGCTTTGAACCAATCGTTTCTGCAGCAGCTAATTTCTCAGCAGCCAGCTTTTCCAACTCAGCACGGCGAACTGCGAAATCAGCAATTGCTGCCTCAGTTGCACGACGAGCTTTACGTTGTGGGATCAAAAAATTTCGAGCGAAACCGTCTTTAACGCGAACGACATCGCCGAGGTTGCCCAGGTTTGTTACTTTTTCTAAGAGAATGATTTGCATTGAGGGCTCCCAGTTATTTCTTGTGTTGGTCAGAGAATGGCAACAGAGCCAGGAAACGAGCACGCTTGATAGCGGTGTCTAACTGACGCTGATACTTAGCTTTTGTGCCTGTCAAACGAGCGGGAGTAATCTTGGCATTTTCACCAATAAAATCCTTCAATGTATCGACATCTTTGTAATCGATTTGTTCAACACCAGCAACGGTGAAACGGCAATAACGCTTACGCTTGAACAATGGGTTCTGAGCTGGTTTCTTTTTGAAATCGGGTTTTTTTCCAAACGCCATGATGATTTCCTCTTTAATTTTTCAATTGAATATGGGTGATATGGAAAACAAGTCTTTGATTACGTAGAGTCTTGGGTGCCAAAAATCCTTCAAACACTGCCTTAGCTCCTAAATCCATTTGCTCTAAACCCTTTTGTATTGGGCCGATTGCTATGGCTTCAACGCTCATCTGTATTTTCCTTGCCACTCCTACCTCGTTAGCTTCACCACTATGTTCTAGCAAGCAATGCATCACAGGTATTCCTGCAGGTGTAAATCGAATTGCGTCTTTAGTTACCAATATTGCAGTGAGGGTGAAATGATTCAATGCTGCTCCGCCACTCTGATCCGCTTTCTAGTCTGTGTATTCCTCTTCAAATTTTTAGCTTAAGCCGCTGCTACTGGAGCTTCGGTTTGGGCTGACTTACGCGCTTCTTCACGTTGCACTTCTTTCATCATGATGGAAGGCTCTGATGCAGCTTTCTTAGTCTTGATGATGAGGTGACGCAAAACCGCATCGTTAAATTTAAATGCATGTTCGAGTTCTTCCAGAGTCTTCTGGTCGCACTCAATGTTCATGCAAACGTAGTGGGCTTTAGCAAGTTTGTCGATCATGTAAGCCATCTGACGACGACCCCAATCTTCAATACGATGAACTTTGCCGCCAGCAGTTGCCAATGTCGCTTTGTAACGCTCGATCATTGCAGGTACTTGCTCGCTTTGGTCCGGATGGACGATAAAAACGATTTCATAATGACGCATCTAACACTCCTTAAGGATGAAGTCACCTGAGCTTCTTGCTAACTTCCGATGGTTGTTGAAGTTAGCGCCAGTGTGACAAGGTAGTAACAAATTGTAGTTACAACATACAACGCTTTTAAAACACTTACCTAATCTCAGGCAAGTCCGCTATTCTAGCAAAAAAATCCTGCCAAGTCAGGGGTTTACCATTTAATTTCTCTTGGTTTGCTGCATTTAGGGCTAACTGGAGTGCAATTCTGGCTCTAGGTGCTGATAGAGTCCCAGATGCCATGCAACCTGGTGTATCTTTTTCTGGAATATCGGAATAAATTGTTCCAGCACCAGTCCTACTAGTTCTTACTAGTGCAATACCTCGACCCAACGCCTGATCCAGAGCACCCTTCCACTCGTCATGTATGCCCCCCATACCTGTTCCAGCCAGCACTAAGCCTTTCACATCGCTACCGAACCAATGGACAATCGTTTGTGCACGTGCGCCTGCGTGACTTGTCAAAATCTCCACCCAAGGCCACTCATTAGCCTTTGGTATGGGCAAATCTTCATTCCAAGCAGCCTGAACAGCCTTAATGCCCGAGAGCCATGAAGGATTTATAAGGCCTACCGAGCTGCTTGGCGAGTCCCGCAAGGGGGCATTTATGGCTGTAGCGTGACGCTTAGCTAAATCCATTGCCAAACATCCACGACCATCCATGACCGCATATATTCCACCTGGGCAGTTGTCAATTGGTGTTGACGCCCATCTAATGGCATCTAGCAAGTTTGATGGGCCATCGGCCTTGGGCGCATTTGCCGGGAGCATAGCCCCTGTCAAAATGACCCTTTTTCCCAAAGTTTGAGCGTACTTGCCACAGGTAGCCTGCAAAAATAAGCCCGTTTCCTCAATAGTGTCCGTTCCATGAGTAATTACGATACCCATCACCATTAAATCGGCTAGAGAATCATGAACGGCAATGCCAAGTTGCGTGAGGAGGGCGTCAGAAAGATTGCGGCTATTGATATTGGCCACTTGCCTTGAGACAATTTTGATACCCGCGGGTAAGCCAGATTCGACATGAGATAAAAGTAACTCTACCCCTAGCTGCCCAGCTTCATATTGAAGGGGGTTACCTTTAGGCTCGCGGGCAAGACCCGCTATGGTGCCACCCATACCTAAGACCAATATATAAGGGGATTTTTCAGCACTTTTAACAGGATTTGAACTCATCTCTCATTATCTCTTGCTACCATCTGGTTCAAAAATTGTTGAAATCTTCAATAGTGCTGTATACAATCCCAGTATGGACATAAATACAGTTGATTTTCAAGAGGAGCTAACTGCCCTCCCTAAACTCACTTCACGTCAGAGAGAGATTTTAGAATTAATTACCAATGCAATTGACGAAAGCGGTTCACCCCCTACTCGCGCGGAAATTGCCGCGCAACTGGGATTCGCCTCGGCCAATGCCGCCGAGGAACACCTACGCGCACTCGCAAAAAAAGGGTACATTGACCTGACCCCAGGAACCTCCCGTGGCATTCGGATTCCCCAGCGCTTTAACCAGTCACACAATCAAAATAAATATCGTCAAATGTCTTTGCCTTCGGGCGCATTACAACAGCTAACATTGCCACTGATTGGCAGGGTTGCTGCAGGCTCTCCCATCATGGCAATTGAGCATATTGAAAAGCAGGTGCCCATCGACCCCAACCTGTTCAGCAAAGGTGCTGATTACTTGTTAAAAGTAGTGGGGATGAGCATGCGTGATGCAGGGATTTTGGATGGTGATTATTTAGCTGTTAGAAAAACGACTGAGGTTCGCAACGGCGATATCGTGGTTGCACGTCTGGATGACGAGGTGACCGTCAAACGCTGGAACCAGAAAAAAACGGCTAATGGCATGGTGATCGAGTTACAAGCCGAGAATCCCGATTTCAAAAATATTATGGTTGATAGTCGACAAGCTAACTTTGCTATCGAGGGGCAGGCGGTTGGTCTCATCAGGGCTGGTGGACTATAAGCCTCAGCACCAAATACAAAAGGCCTCATTTGAACTGTCCAATTTTGCTGGATCAGTTCAAATGAGGCCTTTTGTATTAATAAATGTAGCTTACTAATAGCGCTTGCTTTTCTTATTTCTTGCTTGGGGCTATAACATTCGCATTTTTAGGGGATGAGCTGATCGTAATAATCGTCTTAGGACCAGCTAAGGAGCCTTCATTAATTTCTACTGTAGAAGTGCGATCACCTTTAGTAAACACCAAAATACTGGTTTTGGATTTGACGGCGCTAATTGTTGTCCAGCCCGCTCTTGGGTATTCAGATTGGAAGAATGCGTATATATCTGTGGGAGATTGCACACCAGAGAGAACCACGCGCCCAACCCAGTTATCACCACGACCAATAATCAAAGAGTCCGACCCAATGATTTTGGAAGCAGCAGGCAAAGGCATATCGCCTAACAGTTGCGCCTGAGTTTCTTGAACTTCACTCGGCGTGCCAGTTGGAGAGTCTCCAGAAGACGCGCATGCTGCCAATAGAGCAGATAAAAACAGTGCTGTTGCGATGATCTTCAGTCGATGGAATAGATTCATATTCTCGCTCCAGTTATTAATGCGATTTACATACTTTTGAGAAAGTATTTTAGGTCAAGCTCATCAATCGTCAAGCAAAATCACTGGAGGCGCGTGAGGGAATCGAACCCCCGTACGAAGCTTTGCAGGCTCCTGCCTAACCACTCGGCCAACGCGCCAAAGATACTTAAATCAAAAATGGGAAGCTTTTGAGGGCTTCCCATCGAACTTGGAGCGGGAAAGGAGGTTCGAACTCCCGACCTATACCTTGGCAAGGTATCGCTCTACCAGCTGAGCTATTCCCGCGTAACAGGGCGATAGTTTAACAAACTATTTCAGTGGTGGCGTTTTTTGTTATTAAAGCTAAACACTGACTGCATTTAATTACCCGCAAAGCCATGTGAAATAAGGGTTTAATTGCTTACTCAACTTTATCCATAAGTACAGGAAAAGCTTTTTTCATATAATAAAACATCGACCAAAGCGTTAAAAATGATGCAATCCAGATCAACCACGTTCCCACTCGTGCGCAATCTAACCAGCCAAATAAGGTGTTATTCAGTAATAAAAATGGAATCGCTATCAGTTGTGCCGTTGTTTTAAGTTTGCCCACCATATGTACGGCAATACTTTTACTCGCACCAAGTAGCGCCATCCACTCTCGTAATGCGGAGATAGCAATCTCGCGCCCTATGATGACTAGAGCTACCCAGACCTGAACGCGGTCCATATTAAGCAGGACAAGCAGGGAAGCGGCCACGATAAGTTTGTCGGCAACTGGATCCAGAAACTGCCCAAAGGCAGACTCTTGCTTCATGCGACGCGCTAAAAATCCATCCAACCAATCTGTCACGGCAGCAAAAACAAAAATCACCGTAGCGGTCAGGTTTTGCTCAAAAGGACTTAGCCAGTTAGTAGGCAAATAAAACACCGCTACCAACAATGGTATGGCGGCAACACGCAGCCAAGTCAAGGCGATAGGTAAGTTAAAAGGCATGACTCAAGCATAAACCAATGTCAGGTAACTTGGGGCTCAATGAAGTTGACTATAAATTTGCTCAGCCAAAGCATTAGATATCCCCTCCACTCCAGCCAATTCCTCAATGGTGGCGCTAGCTACGCCCCTAAGCCCTCCGAAGCGAGCGAGTAATTTTTGGCGGCGCTTTGCACCTATGCCTTCTATCTCCTCTAACCTGGAGATGGTTCTTGCTTTTGCACGCTTAGCCCGCATACCAGTAATGGCAAAGCGGTGGGCTTCATCTCGAATTTGCGCCACCAACAAGAGTGCCGCGCTATTAATTCCTAACTCAAGCGGCTTGCGGTCATCGGCAAAAATAAGGGTTTCTAGGCCTACTTTACGCCCCTCTCCTTTTGCAACACCCACAATCAATCCTACATCCATGCCAAACTCAGAGAGCACTTGCCGCGCCATCTCCACTTGACCTTTACCACCGTCGATCAAAATAACCTGTGGCATTTTTTCCACTGGCAATTCCTGGAAGTTGGCATAGCGTCTTTGGAGCACTTGACGCATCGCGGCATAGTCATCACCTGGGGTAATGTCGTTGATATTAAAACGTCGATATTCACTCGATTGCATAGCATTTTTTGCATAAACCACACAGGATGCTTGCGTTGCTTCACCCGAGGTATGGCTGATGTCAAAACATTCGATTCTGAGCTGATCTAAGCTTTCTAACTCTAAGCTCAGAATATCGGCCAAAGAGCGGGCCCTGAGTAACTGACCACCAGTCTCCACTAGGCGTTTAGCAATGGCAATCTTGGCATTACCTTCGGCCATAGCAAGCCAATGGCGGCGCTGACCTTGAGGCTGATGTAAGAAGGTAATCTTTTTCCCGGCCTGTATATTTAGGAGGTCATGCAGATCCTTCGGCGGAAGCCCTTCGATAGTTACTCCGTCATCAGTGGCCGTTTGCAAAGGATGATTGAGAATTAAAACTGGAGGAATGAGGTTGGTAGTTGACCCTTCATCACCCAACTTCGCTTCCAAGTAGTGTTGCGCAATAAATGCTTCTAAAATTTCAGCAGGCGGCGGAAGTTCTCCAGCAGCAGATTTCAGCCCCTTAGGAAAATATGCTCGATCCCCCAAATGGCGACCCCCACGAATCATTGCCAAATTGACGCAGACTAATCCCTCCATTTCAGCTACGGCAATCACATCTACATCGCCCTCGCCATCAGCAACAGTATCCATGGACTGCTGCTGGAGCACACTAGAGAGGTCCGCAATCCGATCCCTCAAGACGGCAGCCATCTCAAACTCCATCGCTTCACTATGAGAGTGCATTTCCTTCTCAAGCTCGGATAGCACGCGACCGTGATCACCCTCCAAGAATCGCGTAGCTTGAGCAACATCTTGCCCGTATTGCTGGGCACTTAGTCGACCCACGCAAGGAGCGCTACAGCGATGAATTTGGTGCAGCAAACAGGGGCGGCTGCGGTTTTTAAAAACAGAGTCTTCACACGTTCTCAGTCGAAATACCTTTTGCAAAATTTGCACGCTATTTCGTACCGCCCAGGAGTTTGGGAAAGGGCCAAAGTAATGGTTTCGCTTATCCACTTTTCCGCGATAAGAGGCGAGCCTAGGAAATTCATGTCCGGTCAACATTACATAGGGGTAAGACTTGTCATCCCTAAAGAGAATATTAAAAGGCGGGGCTAATTCCTTAATGAGATTGTTCTCAAGAATTAAGGCTTCTGTTTCAGTCCGTGTTACCGTTGTTTCATAGCGAACTATTTTTCCCACCATTAGCGCAATGCGCGGAGAAAGCTGAGTTCGTTGAAAATAACTTGAAACACGCTTTTTGAGGTTGCGCGCTTTGCCTACATACAGAATCTGCCCTGCCTCATCAAAAAAGCGATATACCCCCGGTAATCCGGGAAGCCGTTTAACGTCCTGCTGAAGGTTTTCAAAAAGCGAATTACTCATGCGTTGGGATATTTTCTGCCAAATCGTTGATAACTACGGTGATGCCGGTATTTGCTGGCGTCTAGCTAGAAGCTTAACAAGTCTTCACAAGCAAGACGTCCGCATTTTTTGCGATGACCTGCCCACCCTTAATTTACTCGCTTCTGGTACTGAGGAAACTATCAGACAAAAAGTGGACCTTCAGCCTTGGGAGGCAAGTTGCGGTAATTTACGTCAATCCGTAACTACGCCGGATGTCGTCATTGAGGCCTTTGGCTGCGATCTTCCCGAGCAATATCTTGCGGGCCTATTAATCGCCCCAAAGAAGCCCGTCATTATTAACCTAGAGTATTTGAGCGCTGAACCTTGGATTGTCGATTTTCATGGAAAAGCTTCGCCACAAGCGCATGGACTACCTAAATACTTTTTTTTTCCAGGCTTCCAAGATAAAACGGGCGGAATACTAATTGATCCAATACCCCATAAATTTAATCAAACTACAGCATCCATTCCCAAGAGCATAAAAGATATCTGGTCACAATTACGATCGAGCGCAAGCAAAATCAGCGTTTTTTGCTACCCTAGCGCACCTTTAGGAAAGTGGCTACAAGACCTAGGGTCGCTTGGTAGGGATTTTGATATTGTGCTGACCCACGGTCAACGGGAGCAGTTAAGTTTAAGTACGGGCCGCCCACTTACCCTTCCCCCATCAATTCAACTCCTAACCATTCCCTTTGTTTCGCAAGATGAGTATGACTGGGTTCTGTCGCAATGCGACTTCAATATCGTCAGAGGCGAAGATTCTTTTGTACGCGCCCAATTGGCAGGAAAACCGTTTATTTGGCATATTTACCCTCAAGAAGATCATGCCCATGAAGTGAAATTAGAGGCTTTCTTAGATCTTTACCTAGAATCAGCCACTGACAGGGTTAAAACGGCCTCTATTGCCGCCATGAACTGGGAACTACCATCTCAATGGTTTGATTCGATTGACGACTGGAATGAGCATTCCAAGGCTTGGCGCATCCAATTACTGCAAAAGCAAAAGGATGGAGGTCTAGCTGTCCGTTTAGTCAGCTTCGTAGCCTAATCTTGGGCACAAAGAGGCTGCTGGGCGGTTACAATCTTGTTTTTGATAAAAACTGCAGAACATCCGCTCTGCGCTCGGGAATAGCAAGATGAAAACAGCACAAGAAGTTCGCGTTGGTAACGTAGTCATGATTGGCACCGATGCCATGGTCGTTTTGAAAGCTGAGTACAGCCGCTCTGGCCGTAACTCCTCTGTTGTAAAAATGAAATTTAAGAACTTGTTGAGCGGTGCACCTAACGAAGGTGTATTTAAAGCCGATGACAAGTTCGACGTAGTGATCCTCGATAAGAAAGAATGTACCTATTCCTATTTCGCAGACCCAATGTATGTGTTTATGGATACCGACTACAACCAGTACGAAGTTGAATCTGAATTTATGGGTGATGCATTGAACTACCTTGAAGAAGGCATGCCTTGTGAAGTCGTGTTCTACGATGGCAAGGCACTCTCTGTAGCAATGCCAAACTCATTGGTACGTGAAATTATTTACACGGAGCCTGCAGTTAAAGGCGACACCAGCTCAGGAAAAGTATTAAAGACTGCAAAATTAGCTACTGGCTATGAATTGCAAGTCCCTTTATTCTGCAACACTGGCGACAAGATTGAGATTGATACTCGCAACGGTGAATACCGTAGCCGCGCTAACTAAGCAGTCGGTCAGTGTGTAAAAAAGCCCGGCATGCCGGGCTTTTTTAATTCCTTTTATTCAATCAATGCCAATTGCCTCAAATACCCTTTGGCATGCAGATATTCCGCCTGATCCTGCAACGCATCCCAAGCCACGCCCGGTATCGTAGGCATCAAACGATTTAAACGGGAGGCCGATTGCGCACGCTTTACTTTGGTCACTTTTAAATTAGCAAGTAATTCGTCAGCGAGATCAGGGCGGTTGCAAATTAAGACGGCATCGCAACCTGCATCTAGCGCCATTACAGCACCCATCACTACGGAACCTGCAACACTAGCACCCTCCATGGAAAGATCGTCGCTAAAAATGACGCCCTCAAAACCCAACTCCTGGCGCAAAATAGAATGTAGCCAAATTTTAGAAAACCCTGCTGGATTTTTATCGACCTGTGGATAGATAACATGTGCTGGCATCACCGCCGCTAAACTCAAATCGAGCCACTCATAAGGCTTGGCATCATCATTGAGAATTTGCCCTAAAGAGCGCTCATCGACTGGAATGTCAATATGAGAATCTGCTTCAGCCCATCCATGTCCAGGAAAGTGCTTTCCACAATTGGCCATTCCCGCTAAACGAAGACCTTCATTGAGGCTTTTGGCCAAGGCGAACACGATTTGCGGATCACGACTAAAAGAGCGGTCTCCAATGACGCTGCTACGACCAAAATCCAAATCCAGAACTGGCGTAAAACTCAAATCCACACCACAAGCCCGAAGTTCAGAAGCCAGCACATAACCACAGGCAGTAGCTGCAGCCATAGCTTGTGCAGCTGATGCGGCTAAATGTGTAGATTTATTTTTGGCTGACCATAAATTACCCAATTTTCGCATTGCTGGGAGATGAGTGAAACCATCTATCCTGCAACGCTGTACGCGACCACCTTCGTGGTCAATCGAAATCAAGACATCAGGGCGAAGCTTTTTAATCTGCGCTGTTAACTTTGTAAGCTGCTTGCGATTGGAAAAATTTCTACCAAATAAAATCACGCCTCCAGTAAGTGGATTCATGATCCGACGACGATCCTCAGTGTTTAATGTTAAACCTACGACGTCTAACGTTACAGGACCTGGACTCATGGTGAATTTACTCATCTATTCCTCGTGATTTCTTATTTTGAATTTATTTCTGCGTCACGATGACAAAAGCAATTGCCATATTTTTTTCATCACTCACAGTGACTTGTGCCTGCCATCTTTTTTCTTCCATAAAATTGGCTAGCACTCCTAAATAGGATGTTACAGGCTTGCCACTCGGCTCATTTAATGTTTGCAATAAGCGCCAAGTCATTGGCATTCTCATTCCTAGGCCAATGGCTTTAGAGAAAGCCTCTTTGGCAGCAAAACGAGTGGCTAAAAAAGCCATTCCCCGCTGATAATTTCGCGCTAAACGTTGCTGGAAAATTAGCATTTCATCTGGGCCCAAAATTTTTTCCGCTAGACGACCTTGAGTGCGGTCATAAGCCGCCTTTAAACGCTCAATCTCCAAGATGTCAGTACCAATACCAATAATCATTTAGACCTAGCTGTTCTGAACTCGACCTTGAGTCACCAAAGACTTCATATCAACAATAGCTTGCTTCCATCCCTTAAACAACGCCTCAGCCACAATGGCATGACCTATATTAAGCTCGGATAATTCTTCAATTCCAGCAATCGGCATAACATTGCTTTCATTCAAACCATGCCCTGCATTAACTCTTAAGCCAATGCTCTTGCCAAACCGAGCTGCAGCCCGAATGCGCTCTAGCTCCAAAGCTTGACTCTCACCCGTAAGATTCGCATAACGACCTGTGTGCAGCTCAATTACTGTTGCACCGACATCTTTAGCGGCCTGAATTTGCCTCTCTTCCGGATCAATGAATAAAGAGACCCGAATTCCAGCTGCGATTAATTGTGCAGTGGCAGCCTTAACTGATTCAAAGTGTCCCGCTACATCTAACCCACCTTCCGTAGTTACTTCCTGGCGCTTTTCTGGAACCAAGCAGACATCATGGGGCAGTACTTTACAGGCTATAGCCAACATCTCTGCCGTGACCGCGCACTCTAAGTTCATGCGAGTCTTAATTAAAGGGCGTAATTCTAGTAAATCTGCATCTTTGATATGGCGACGGTCTTCACGTAGGTGCAAGGTAATTAAATCTGCCCCAGCCGCCTCAGCTAAAAGGGCTGCCTTTAATGGACTGGGATAAACAGTTCCCCGCGCATTTCGTAAAGTGGCAACGTGATCGATATTGATACCCAGCTCAAGTACTTTGGAGTTATTCATGCTAATAGATTACTAGATTTTCTTGAGGTCAATAAGGATCTGACGGGTAGTGAGCACCTGACCTTGTAAATGCAAACCAAGCAAGAAACGCATTAGCTGCTTACTCTCGGATAGCGTTTCGGGATGAGAAAAATCTCCTAGCGCAATTGCCAATAATGAGCGCCCCATTAAGATAGGCCAGTGCCCTGGGTCGTCGCCCTGAACGGGACGCACGCCACGCTCTGGCTGATAAACATATTTCTTATCCGCTAGGGGGGCATCATTCGTTTCAACGCAGCGATCTAAGGCTGCGGCATATCCAGTTTCTTGCAAAAGAGATAATTCAAAGGGGCGCAAAATTTCTTCGAGGCCCTTGGACTCAAACTCTAAATTAGAGAGCGCTGAAATCGTTTCCATATAGCGATCGTAGAGTTTTTCGTAATCATCTTCGCGAGCTAAAAACTTCACAAGCAATTCATTAAGGTAAAAACCACAAAGAAGTGCATCGCCCACCAAAGAGGGGGTGCCTCCCACCCACTCTGATTTCGTGAGGGTACGCAACTCTGTTCTACCACTCCAAGAAACCAATAGCGGCTGGAAGCGTTGCAATACTGGACGCAAAGTTGAATGTGGTCGTTTAGCCCCTTTAGCAATAAGTGCCATGCGGCCATATTGCCGAGTAAAGACATCTAGAATTAAGCTGGTCTCTTTATAGGGAATGCTATGCAATACAAATGCAGGTTCGTCAGCTACACGAATTGAGGCCATGGATATTTATTCCAGTCCCTGTGCCCGTAGTTCAGCTCGATCATCGGCCCAGCCACGCTTCACCTTAACCCAGGTCTCCAAAAAGACCTTGCCATCAAATAGCTTTTCCATATCGATGCGGGCATCCGTGGAAATCTTTTTCAGGCGCTCACCCTTCGCACCAATGATCATGGCTTTATGGCTATCGCGATCCACCAGAATAGTTGCCGCAATACGACGCATCTTGCCATCCATCTTAAATTGATCAATCACTACGGTACTGGTATATGGCAACTCTTCACCGGTAAAGCGAAAGACCTTCTCGCGCAAAATTTCAGCAGCTAAGAAGCGCTCGCTACGGTCTGTTAAGGTGTCGGCATCGTAAACTGCCTCAGCCTCAGGTAGATAGCCTTCCAAGACATCTAGAAGTCTTTGAACGTCACCTGGGCTCTTGGCGCTCATTGGTACGATTTCTGCAAATTCACATTTGTTCTGGTCATCGCGGCCACCCAACTCATTCCATGGCTGACTCATTTTTTTCATGAAATGAAGTAAGGCCTGGTCACGCTCTGAGGGAGTCTGAAAACGGCTGTTAAATAAATCCAATTTATTTAAGACCAGGACAATGGGTAAATCATCTGGCAGCAAACGCAAGACCTTAATATCGTCATCACCGAAGTAACCCGCCTCAACGATAAAACAAGCTACATTTACATCTTGTAATGCAGTGGTAACGGTCCGATTTAGAGCCTTATTGAGGGTATTCATTAAACGAGTCTGGAAACCAGGTGTGTCAATAAATATGAACTGTGCGTCCGTCCGGTTCTGAATTCCAAGGATACGATGGCGCGTCGTTTGTGCTTTGCGTGAGGTAATGCTGATCTTTTGACCAACCAACGCATTCAGTAAAGTGGATTTGCCCATATTGGGACGTCCGACAATGGCGATAGTTCCGCATCTAAACACGATTAGCCCTTCAGCTTAAGATTTAACTGCTCTTCGGTTACTTCCTTCTTTGCCGCTTTCTTTTTGGCGGATCGAGTTTTCTTGGGCTTACGTGATTCTTGCGGCAAGGCTTTTAGCACTGCTGCAAGAGCAAGTTTAGCTGCCGCCTGTTCAGCGGCACGACGTGAAGCACCCTCTCCTTTGACCGCTACCTTCAAACTCGGAATTAAGCATTCGACTTCAAATTGCTGATTATGCGCAGCGCCAGTAGTGCCCGTCACGTTATATCCCGGCAAGGGCAATTGAAAACCCTGTAAACACTCTTGCAGCAACGTTTTATCATCCTTGCCCAAAGTCTTGGGATCCACATGCGCCAAAATAATAGAGTAGAGTCTGCGCAAGCAAGTCTTTGCGGCGTCAAAGCCACCGTCTAAAAAGATCGCACCAGTAACGGCCTCTAGCGTATCAGCCAAAATAGAAGGGCGACGAAAGCCACCGCTTTTGAGTTCGCCTTCACCCAAGCGCAGGTAATCAGATAGCGAAAGGCTTTGCGCAATCTCATACAGAGCCTGCTGCTTTACAAGATTTGCGCGAACGCGGGACAGGTCCCCTTCATCCAAATCAGCATAGCGCTCGTAAAGCATCTCAGCGACAACACAATTAAGAATTGAATCGCCCAGAAACTCTAAGCGTTCATTATTTTTTTTACTATGGCTACGGTGAGTTAGCGCTTGGTTTAAAAGCTCCAGCTTTTTGAACGTATATCCAAGCTGTTGTTGAAGCGGTGCAGTTTCAATGACCGTGCGGGCGTTCATAATTTTACTCAAAGCCACCAATACGTCCAAGATTACCTAAGTTGAGCCAAACAAAGAAAGCCCTTCCGACAATATTTTTATCTGGAACAAAGCCCCAATAGCGGGAGTCAGCACTGTTGTCCCGATTGTCACCCATCGCAAAGTAATGCCCTTCCGGCACCTTACAAATTAAGCCGGCGCTTTGATATTGGCAGTTTTCAAATCCTGGAAAACGTTCAGCCGGGAAATTGCCTGCAGGACGATCTGGATTGTTCAAAATTTCGTGATGATTGCCACCTAGATCTACTGGAAAGCTTTCCGTAAAACGTTTAGCGTAGCGCATGCTCTCAGGATCAAGATATGACTCGCCACCACCGTATTGAAGCGCCTGGCCATTGACCGTTAAGCGCTTGTCTTGATATTGAATGGTGTCACCTGGCAATGCCACAATGCGTTTAATGTAATCGACCGACTCGTCACGTGGGTAGCGGAATACGACTACATCGCCTCTATGAGGGGATCCTAATTCCAATACTTTTATATTGATTACAGGTAAACGTATTCCATAGGTGAATTTATTCACCAAGATAAAGTCACCAATTTGCAACGTTGGGATCATCGAACCAGAGGGTATTTTGAATGGCTCCACAATAAAAGAGCGCAGCACAAATACGGCACAAATCACTGGAAAGAAACCAGCGGTGTACTCAAGCCATAAGGGCATGCGCGCGATACCAGCTAACCGTCTTTGAGGCGCAAAGTACAGCCTATCAGCAACCCAGGCAATGCCAGAGATTACAACTAATATGAATAAGATTAGTGCGAAGTTCATTAACCGTCAACCTGCAAAATAGCCAAAAATGCTTCTTGTGGAATCTCCACATTACCTACTTGTTTCATGCGCTTCTTGCCCTCTTTTTGCTTCTCTAATAACTTACGTTTACGAGAAATATCGCCGCCGTAACACTTAGCTAAAACGTTCTTACGTAACGCCTTAACATTTTCACGAGCAACAATATTGCTTCCAATTGCCGCTTGAATAGCCACATCAAACATCTGACGCGGAATAATTCCACGCATCTTCGCAACTACCTCACGCCCACGATGCTGGCTATTACTACGGTGAACGATGACAGACAAAGCGTCAACACGCTCGCCATTGATAAGAATATCCACCTTCACAACATCGGCCGGACGATATTCCAGGAACTCGTAATCCATGGAAGCATAGCCGCGCGAGATAGATTTCAATCTATCAAAGAAGTCCATGACAATTTCAGCCATAGGTAATTCATAAGTTAACTTCACCTGGCGTCCAAGATAGTTCATATCCGTCTGAATACCGCGCTTACCTATACATAAAGTAATAATTGCTCCGACATACTCTTGCGGCATGTAGAGGTTAACCGTTACGATCGGTTCCAAAATCGTATCGACCTTACTAATTTCTGGCATTTTTGATGGGTTATCAACCATTAGGATAGTGCCATCAGATTGCTGAACTTGATACACCACTGTAGGCGCAGTGGTGATGAGGTTCATGTCGTACTGGCGCTCTAAGCGCTCTTGCACGATCTCCATGTGCAGTAGGCCTAAGAAGCCGCAACGGAATCCGAAACCGAGGGCCTGCGATACCTCTGGTTCATAAAGCAAAGAGGCGTCATTGAGTTTTAACTTCTCAAGCGATTCACGCAACTGATCGTATTCACTTGCCTCTACCGGATAAAGACCTGCAAACACCTGTGACTTCACCTCTTTAAATCCAGGCAATGCCTCAGTTGCTGGTGTACGCCCTACTTGACCGGCTGCATGGGTCACAGTGTCGCCAACCTTGGCTGCTTTCAACTCTTTAATTCCAGAAATAATAAAGCCTACCTGACCTGCAGAGAGCTCAGGGCGATCTACTGACTTAGGACTAAAGACGCCAACGTGTTCAACCAAGTGCGTTGAACCATTAGCCATTAAAGTAATTTTGTCTTTTGGTTTTAGAGTGCCATTCACAACCCGCACTAACATCACTACACCAACGTAGTTATCAAACCAAGAATCCACGATCAAAGCTTGAAGCGGTTCACTTGCACTCCCCTTTGGGGGTGGTACACGGCGAATCATTTCTTCGATTACGTCTATTACGCCTAAACCTGTTTTAGCTGAGCAAGTGATTGCATCTGTAGCGTCAATACCTATGACATCTTCAATCTCTTGCTTTGCGCGCTCTGGATCTGCTTGGGGTAAATCAATCTTATTTAGGATGGGCACCACCTCAACGCCCAACTCAATTGCCGTGTAGCAGTTGGCAACAGTTTGCGCTTCAACACCTTGACTGGCATCGACCACCAACAACGCACCTTCACACGCGGATAGCGAGCGACTAACTTCATAGGAGAAGTCAACGTGTCCTGGCGTATCAATCAAATTGATATTGTAGGTCTTGCCGTCTTTAGCTTTATAGCTCAGAGCTGCGGTTTGGGCCTTGATCGTAATGCCGCGTTCTCGCTCGATATCCATTGAATCGAGAACCTGGGCTTCCATTTCACGATCTGAAAGTCCGCCGCATATCTGAATAATGCGATCAGCTAACGTAGACTTACCGTGATCGATATGGGCGATGATAGAAAAATTGCGGATTAAATCCATAGCGTCTTATTTGGTCATTCAAAAAACGCCTTATCAGAACACACCACAATGATGCGCTGCAAAAAGTCGTCTTAAAGTGATTGTAATGGGTGGCGCCAAGGTAGCGCAAAACCCGCTCTAATGCCTAAAAAGCCGGCTTTTTGATTACTTGGTCTTGACTGGAATAACTAGGGTGCTATCAGCGCGACGAACAAAGACGGGAACTGCTTTATTGGGGTCCAAACCCTTTACCAGGGCCTCAAATTGCTTTACCCCTGCAACATCAGTATCTGCGACCCGAATGATCACGTCTCCTGGTCTAACCCCAGCCCTTAGCAAGGGGCCTTCATTAACACCAATAACCTCAACACCGTTGCGGATATTGAGCTCTTTCTTTTTGCTATCAGAGGGCTCGTTTACCAACACCCCTAGTGCATTACCAGAAACGCCATTTGAACTTGGTAAATCGGGCTTTTTAATCGCTGCCTGGGTAGTGTCGGTATCGGCTACCGTGACAACCAGATCACGCGTAGCGCCTTTGCGCCAAACTTGAACATTGGCTCCGCTTCCTGGTTTTGCTTCTCCAACCGCTCTTGGAAGATCGGTCGACTTAGCGATATCGTGCCCGTTAAAACTTAAGATTACATCTCCAGATTCAATCCCGCCAGAAGCGGCTGGACCGCCTGGCTCTACATTGCGAACATAGGCGCCGCGAGGCTTACCCAAGCCCAAGCTTTCAGCAATTTCTTTGGTCATTTCGCCCAAGGCCACACCGATACGTCCACGGGTCATCTTTCCATTGGTCCGCAACTGATCAGCCACGCGCATGGCCTCATCAATGGGAATGGCAAAGGAGATGCCCATATATCCACCGGAACGGCTAAATATTTGAGAATTAATTCCCACCACCTGTCCTGCAGTATTGAGAAGAGGGCCGCCAGAGTTGCCAGGATTTACTGCTACATCAGTCTGAATAAAGGGTAAATAATCCCCAGTGTCACGACTTTTTGCTGAAACAATGCCCGCAGTAACGGTATTTTCAAGGCCAAAGGGGGAGCCAATAGCTAGCACCCACTCACCCACCCTGACCCTTGATGAATCACCCAAAGGCAATTTTGGTAAATCATGTGCGTCAATTTTGATAAGCGCCACATCTGTTCGCTTATCCATCCCCAGTAATCTGGCTTTGAATTCGCGTTTATCCGTAAGTGTTACGTAAATCGTGGTTGCACCTTCCACCACATGAGCGTTCGTTAGAACCATTCCACTAGAGTCAATAATGAAGCCAGATCCAACACCACGGTCAGATTCTTGAGGTCTGCCAGGACTGGGTTGCGCTTGCTTTGGTCCGCTGGGGAGTCCAGGAATAGGCACCCCAAAGAAGCGACGAAAAAATTCTGCTTGATCTTCAGGAATACCTGGGGCGCCATTTTGGGCTTGTTGCACCGCAACTCTTTCAGTGGTGCGAATGTTAACAACCGCTGGGCTGGCACGCTCAACCAAATCAGCAAAATCTGGGATGGAGACCCGGGGGCTCTGGGCTGCCGCGGGAGCGATAAACAACATATGACCTAAGCTAAAGATAGCAAGGAGTGCAATAAAGTACTTTTTCATAATGCTATGTATAAACCCACTTGGTAAAAACCAATCGATCACGTTATTAAGGAGGTTACTAAGAATATTAGCTTAGCTTACCAAAAATCAAGGTGCCGTTAGTACCCCCAAAGCCAAAGTTATTTTTAACGGCATGCTCAATTTTCACGTCACGGGCTGTATTGGCGCAGAAGTCCAAATCACATTCCGGATCTTGATTGAAAATATTGATGGTGGGCGGAGATTTCTGGTTATGGAGAGCCAGAATAGTGAAAACGGACTCCAAACCACCAGCACCGCCCAAAAGGTGGCCCGTCATTGATTTAGTGGAGTTAATTAAAACCTTCTTAGCATGATCGCCTAAGGCCGCCTTGATAGCGCCCGTTTCGTTCTTATCACCTAGCGGTGTAGAAGTTCCATGCGCATTAATGTATTGGATTTGGTCTGCATTTAAACCGGCATCGCGCATTGCATTTAGCATACAACGGCGTGGGCCATCCATATTCGGTGCAGTCATATGATATGCATCACCACTCATGCCAAAGCCCAAGAGCTCACAGTAGATCTTCGCACCACGCGCTTTAGCATGCTCATACTCTTCAATTACTACAACACCGGCGCCTTCACCCAATACAAAGCCATCACGGTCTCTATCCCAAGGTCGAGACGCAGTTGCAGGATCATCATTACGAGTAGAGAGCGCACGGGCAGAGGCAAAGCCACCAACGCCCAAAGCAGAGATGGTCGATTCAGCACCGCCGGCAACCATCACATCAGCATCACCATATTGAATCAGGCGAGCAGCTAAGCCAATACTATGCAGACCCGTAGTACAGGCAGTAACCGCAGCTATGTTTGGACCTTTGAGACCAAATAAAATACTAAGGTGACCGGAAATCATATTAATAATAGAACCGGGCACAAAGAAAGGGGAAATCCGACGGGGGCCACGTGCCAATAGTTCAGCACCAGTGTTTTCAATCATAGGAAGGCCGCCAATGCCAGAGCCAACCATTACACCAATGCGCTCTGCATTCTCTTCGGTAACCTGTATACCGCTGTCACGAATAGCTTGCGTACCTGCAGCGATGCCAAAATGGATAAAAGTATCCATATGACGCGCTTCTTTAGCTGATACATATTCTTCGACATTAAAATCCTTCACCTCTCCAGCGAAATGAACGCTCAGAGGTACGTGGTCGAATTTAGTGATGGTAGCAATGCCTGATTTGCCCGCAAGCACATTAGACCAAGCTACATCAACTGAATTACCAACAGGTGAGATTAGACCTAAACCGGTAATGACAACCCGGCGGCGGCCGTTTGATACTGACACAGTGTTAACTTAAAAGTTAGGGAGTTAACCCTGAGCTTTTGATGAAGCGAAATCGATAGCGAGCTGAACAGTAGTAATTTTTTCAGCTTCTTCATCTGGAATTTCAATCCCGAATTCATCTTCTAAAGCCATTACCAACTCAACAGTGTCAAGAGAGTCAGCACCCAAGTCGTTTACAAAAGAAGACTCATTTTTGATGTCTGCTTCTGCGACGCCCAATTGCTCAGCGACGATCTTCTTAACGCGTTGTTCGATGTTGTCCATTAATTTCCCCAAGGGTTGTAAAAAAACGATGAAAGGATTTTATCAGCTTGGCAGACCGAAATAGTAAATCTGCGAAAAAATGATCAAATCCCTGCTTTTCATTAAGCTAAATATAGTCCACCATTAACATGCAAGGTATTACCTGTAATGTATCCGGCCGCTGGAGAGGCCAAAAACGCCACTGCCTGAGCCACATCTTCGGGGCTACCAAGACGGGCCAATGGAATGTTCGCTTTTAGGGCATTTTGCTGCTCTTCGCTCAAAGCGCGGGTCATATCGGTATCAATAAAGCCAGGCGCTACACAATTGACAGTGATATTGCGACTACCAATTTCACGAGCCAAGGCACGCGTCATGCCAGAAACTCCTGCCTTAGCAGCGGCGTAATTGGCCTGCCCAGGATTGCCCATATGACCAACAATAGAGGTGATATTAATAATCCGGCCAGAACGCGCCTTCATCATCGGACGCATGACTGCTTGGGATAAGCGAAATACCGCGCTTAAATTAGTGTCGATAACATCAGTCCACTCATCTGCCTTCATGCGCATGGCTAGTTGGTCACGGGTAATCCCAGCATTGTTGACCAGAATGTTAATTCCGCCGAAATCTTTTACGATCAAGTTAATGATGTCTTCGCACGCCTTTGGATCGGTCACATTCAATACCTCACCGCGCCCACCATTTTCTTGTAACCGCTCCTGAATCGCTTTTGCGCCAACGGCTGATGTAGCTGTACCAATAACTCTTGCGCCACACTTCATTAACTCTTCTGCGATTGCTTGCCCAATACCGCGCGATGCGCCTGTGACTAACGCAATTTGTCCACTTAAGTCGAGATTCATCTTGATCTTTCGTTATTCCTAATTTATTTCACTGCTGCCAAAGCTTCATTCAGGCTACCTTCATCGAAGATGGGTAAACCAATGACGTGCTCATTAATGCGCTTTGTTAAGTTAGCCAACACCTTACCAGGTCCACATTCCACTACTTGAGTAATGCCCTGCTTAGCCATTTGATTAATGGTTTCTTGCCAACGTACTGGCTTGGCCGCTTGGCGCACTAAGGCATCTTTAATCGCATCGGGGTCACGTAGGATGCTGACATCAACATTGTTAATGACGTCAATGGTAGGGGCTTTAAATTCTATATTGGCTAAATATGCCTTTAATTTTTCTGAGGCGGGCTGCAGTAGTGAGGAATGAAATGGCGCAGAGACCGCTAACTGTAAAGCGCGCTTAGCTCCAGCCGCTTTTAATAGCTCGCAGCCTTTAGTCACTGCATTGCTACTGCCAGCAATTACCACTTGGCCAGGAGCATTAAAGTTCACAGCTTCAACCACGCCGCCAGATTCAAGGGCGGCTTGCGCACAAACGGCTACCACGATGGCATCATCCAGACCCAAGATCGCTGCCATACCACCTGCACCGACTGGTACGGCGGTTTGCATCGCCTCAGCACGAAACCGCACCAAAGGAACCGCATCTTTAAATGAGATAACGCCAGAGGCTACCAAAGCAGAGTATTCACCCAGACTATGACCAGCCATCACCTTTGGAATGTCACCACCAGAAGCCAACCAGGCCCGATAGAATGCGATAGCCGCAGTCAACATCACAGGCTGAGTATTGGTAGTTAAAGCTAAGGCCTCAACTGGTCCTTCAGCAATCAACCTTGCTATATCCTCGCCCAAAGCATCGGAGGCCTCTTGTAAAGTAGCGCGCACTTCAGGGCGATTTGCAATGGTATTTAGCATCCCAATAGATTGGGAGCCTTGACCAGGAAATACAAATGCAAATGTCATCGGATTAGATTCTCTAAAAAATAAATGGAATGATTAATACTTGAGAGCGACTGCGCCCCAAGCAAAACCACCTCCAACACCTTCTAACAAAAGATGTTGGCCGCGTTTAATTTGACCAGAACGCACACCACAGTCCAATGCCAAAGGAATGGAGGCCGCAGAGGTATTGCCATGCTCGTGCACCGTCACAATTACCTTATCCATGGACATTCCCATTTTTCGTGCCGTGCTTTCCATGATTCGAATATTGGCTTGATGCGGAACCAACCAATCAATTTGTTCGGGCTTCAGGTTTGCTTTCTCTAGGGCCTCATGAGCTACTTGTTCAAGCACTTTTACAGCCAGTTTAAAAACAGCCTTACCATCCATTGTTAAAAATGCTGAGCCTTCAATACCCCCTTGTTTGGCATGTCCAGGGACACATAAGATATCTCGCTGACTGCCATCCGCATGCAATGCGGTTGAAAGGATGCCTGGTTCAGAAGACGCCTCAAGAATGATAGCTCCCGCTCCATCTCCAAATAAAACGGAAGTAGTTCGATCTTGAAAATCTAAGATGCGAGAAAAAGTTTCGGCGCCGAGAACGAGGACCTTTTTATAGCTGCCTGTGCGAATAAAAGCATCAGCAATGGCCAAGGCGTATGTAAATCCAGCGCAAACCGCCTGCACATCAAATGCCGCACAATTAGAGTGCGCACCTAATTTATCTTGCACTACGCAAGCGGTACTTGGAAAGCCACCCAAATGGTCAGGCGTAGATGTGGCCAAAATAATAAGATCGAGATCATCAGATACCAACCCAGCACTATCGAGAGCCTCTTGAGCCGCTTTGACTGCTAAATCGCTCGTGAGTTCATTTTCTGCAGCGAAGTGACGCGCAGAAATTCCACTACGAGTGAAAATCCATTCATCGCTAGTCTCAAGCCCAGTCTTCGCTAAGCGCTCAACCAAATCCTGATTGCTTAAACGCTCTTTAGGAAGATAACTTCCTGTTCCAGCTACCCTTGAGTATGTACTCATTATTTTGCCTCCAAGGCAAAAGCCTGGGCGATACGATCCACCATCCGATTCTTTGCTGCTTCATAGGCACGATCAAGCGCGAAACCAAAAGCAAATCGGTCTGCAGAACCATGGCTTTTAATAACACAGCCACGCAATCCTAATAACACCGCACCGTTGTAGCGGCGATGATCTACCCGTTTGCGTACCCTTAACAACGGCACCATGGCGCAAATACCCATGAATTTCGTGAGCAATGAGCGATTAAATTCTGCACGAATCAACCCACTCATCATCTTCGCCAAACCTTCGCTTGCTTTTAATACAGCGTTACCAACAAAGCCATCACACACTACGATATCTGTAGTGCCTTTAAATATGTCGTTACCCTCTACATTGCCATAAAAGTTTAGGTTCGTTTGACGCAATAATTCACCAGTTTGCTTGACAACCTCGCTACCCTTAATCACTTCTTCCCCAATATTAAGAAGACCGATTGAAGGATTTTTTATACCGTCAACTACCTGTACCATCACATTGGCCATTTGAGCAAATTGCACTAAATGCATGGGCTCACAATCTGCGTTAGCACCTAAATCCAACATGGTGGTGCCCCGCCCCAATTCATTTGGAATAGCAGTTGCAATTGCAGGGCGATCAACGCCCTCTAAAGTTTTTAAGATATAGCGTGAGATAGCCATCAATGCACCAGTATTGCCGGAGGAGATGATGGCATCCGCTTTTCCGTCCCTTACCCACTCAATGGCAACGCGCATAGATGAATCTTTTTTACGACGTAGCGCTACATCAATGGGATCATCCATCAAAACAATTTCGCTGGCAGGAATAATTTGTATGCGCTCCATCGGTGCCTGAGGAAATTGACTCAAAGCCTGTTTGAGTACTTCAGGATCGCCAACTAGAGCAATTTGGGCGTCAGCATGCTTTTCAAGAAAGTCACAGCAAGCAGGGACCGTAACCACCACCCCATGATCTCCGCCCATGGCATCGATAGCGAGAGTAGTGACACTCATAAAGTCATGAATTGCTGCAAGTGGTTTATCTAAGAAAAAAGCGGCCTTTAAGGGAGCCGCTTCTATCTTTTTTAGACTAAAGAATTAGTCGTTTTTGGTTTTAACAACTTTACGACCACGATAGTAGCCGTTTGGTGAAATGTGGTGACGCAAATGAGCCTCGCCCGTTGTGGCTTCTACAGCCGTAGCAGGTGCGGTCAAAAAGTCGTGTGCACGATGCATGCCACGTTTGGATGGTGATTTTTTATTCTGTTGGACGGCCATATTGAACTCCTAAGCAAGGCGATATTCTAACATAGAAAATCACTTAAATGCTTGATTTATTGGTAAAAGAAACTTGAAACAGCACCAGTAACGCAAGCAGTCTATTTAAATTTTCTTTATATCTTTCAATATGTTAAAGGGATTTTTAGGCTTTTCAGGAGACTCCAACTCACCCATGGAATCCCCAAACGAAGAAGCATGAGGCTCACAAGTGCCTTCTGGATGCTTGGGGATTAAGGGAAGGGAAAGCAGGATTTCATCCTCAATGGCCTCCAAAAGATCAAACTGCTGACTAGCAACCAAAGGTTCCCGGTAGTCATCCTCGATAGGGTGCTCATCAGCCTCAGTCTCGGTTGGGACCATAATAAATTGACGTTTCTCTACCAAATCAAGACTGCAATCCTTTAAACAACGCTGACATACCTTATGCAGGCGACCATTGAGCTCCAGATCGACAATTTGTCGCGGCTCGCCTCCATGCACATCCTCAAAGTGGGTGTCTAACTTCCAATGAAAGCCATCTCCAAACTCTATGTTTGAGACATCTTGGGCGATCCGCGGAAGCATGGATATTTCTAAAAAACCACCGCCTTTATAAGGGTGGGAAGCACAAAAATCTACCTTACGCAGCGCATCTGGAGTGGTAGAGAGTTCAACTTGAGGTAAAACTTGATTACGATTCATAGTATTAGTCTAAATGATGGCACAAGTGAAAGTAGCGCTAGTAATGAGTAAGTCTCCAAAAAATATCCTAATTCTGGCATCAACCTCCATTTATCGCCGCGAGCTACTCGAGCGTCTGCGAATTCCCTTTACAGTGATCTCTCCTCAAGTAGAAGAAACACCTCTTCCTGGAGAAAGCACATTAGATCTGGCCTTGCGCTTGGCCAAAGCAAAGGCAGCGATAGTTTCTCAAGCACATCCAGAGGCCTGGGTTATTGGCTCCGATCAAGTAGCTGATTTATGTGGGGCGGCGATTGGTAAGCCGGGAAACTTTGAAAGGGCAATGGCGCAATTACAACTTATGCGTGGCGCTACCGTCACCTTTCACTCGGCGCTTTGTCTAATGCGTGGTGATATTGAAACAACCCTGAGCATTCCTACTGAAGTCACCTTTCGCAAATTGCCAGACGATGTATTGGAGGCTTATCTTCTTGCTGAAAAACCCTATGACTGTGCCGGTAGCGCAAAATCCGAAGGTCTTGGCATCAGCCTGTTAGAGAAAATAAGGAGTGATGATCCCACCGCCCTCATTGGTCTGCCATTAATTGCTCTGTGTGGGTTACTACGCGAAGCTGGCTTCACTATTCCACCCAAAGCATAAAGTACAAATAAATCATCCATCATGAGTCCAACACTAGGCACCCTTTATCTCGTTCCCAACACTTTGGGAGACGACTCTCGCATAGAACAGCTACCCTGGGTCTTGCCTCATGAGACCCTTTTACAGGCAGCAAAACTCCAACATTGGATTGTTGAAGATGCTAAAACTGCACGCGCCTTTTTGAAAGCAGTAGAGGGCATTACTCCGTTAGCCTGCTCCATACAAGAAATGCAAATGAGCGAGTGGCGTGGCGCTGCACGCAACGCCAAGTATGGTGACTCAATTAAACCTGCCGATTTGCTCAAACCTTTAATTGCAGGTCATGATGTTGGCCTAATGTCAGAAGCCGGCGTACCCGGTGTAGCAGATCCTGGCGCTGAATTGGTTCTCGCCACTCACAAACTCGGTGCGATAGTAAAGCCTTTGGTAGGGCCAAGCTCCATCCTACTAGGGCTGATGGCAAGCGGCCTGAATGGTCAGCAATTTGCGTTCCAAGGTTATCTACCCCATGATGGGCAAGAGCGAACTATAAGACTCAAACAACTGGAAATAGAGTCTAGAAAATTACAACAGACTCAAATTTGGATCGAGACACCCTACCGCAATGTGGCAATGCTGATGGCATGCTTAAATTGTTTGGCGCCACAATCACTACTTTGCCTTGGCATGGATCTCAGTCTTAAATCAGAGATTATTACGACCTTATCGATCACTGAGTGGCGTAAACGCTACCCCAATGAAGCAGCGTGTATCGGCTTGCAGAATCGACCAGCAGTATTTCTACTGCTGGCTTAAAGCTGAGTCCCTTATTGCACTACCTTAAGTCTGGCGTTTTAATAAGCGCCTTACCAGCGGCTGAACCCGCCTCTGCGCCAAAGCGTTTAGCAACTCGCTCAGCAAAGTTTTCTTTCTGGGTGTAATCCAAGACATCAGGGGCCTTAAGAATATCGCGAGCAACTGAGTCCACCGTTCCGTAACCATCTACTAAACCAATCTTGATGGCTTGTTCGCCATTCCAAATTCGACCCGAAAAAAGATCTGGGGTTTCCTTTAAGCGAATGCCACGGCCTTCTTTAACCACTGCGATAAATTGCTGATGGATCTCATCAATCATGGTTTTAATCATTTCTACTTGCTGTGGATTTTCTTTCGAAAAAGGATCCATCATGCCCTTATTTGAGCCAGCAGTAATCATGCGGCGAGTAACGCCCAATTTATCCATCAAACCAGTAAAGCCAAAGCCCTCCATAATCACGCCAATGGATCCAACCAAGCTGGCTTTATCAACCAAGATTTGATCGGATGCAACTGCCACGTAATAACCACCAGAAGCACATATATCCTCTACAACTACATAAAATGGCTTAGTCGGGTAGAGCTTGCGTAAACGATGAATCTCATCATTAATCATGCCAGCCTGGACTGGCGATCCGCCTGGACTATTAATCCGCAATACCACGCCAGCACTATGCTCGTTCTCAAACGCTGAGCTTAAAGAAGAATTGATATCTGACGCATTAGCCATAGAGCTTGATGAAATCTCGCCCTCAAGCGTCACTAATGCGGTGTGCTTCTCCACGCCGATCCCACGCCCAGGCAAACGAAAATCAAATACAGCAAAAATAACCCCAATAAAGACTGCCAAAGTAAGTACGCGCAACACTGCTTTCCAGCGTCGCGCTTTACGGGTCTCTTTTAAACTCTCCAAGAGCAAATGCTCAAGAGCTTGACGTTCCCAATTCTGATTTTGATCCATCTTTTCTGATTCCTGGTGTAAAGGTCTTCGGTATTGTGTTTATTCTTACAGCAATCTTATTGGCTTCTCACGGTAAGATTTTCATCCAGCCATTTAGCTAATTGTGGAACATCATCCACGTGGATGAGTGAGTTAGCTTCTTTTAAAGTATCCGGTGGATGCGCGCCATACGTCACTGCAACGGCATCAACACCAGCATTGGCGGCCATATTTAAATCATGGGTAGTATCGCCAATCATCAGCATCCGACGCATAGGCACCTGCATCACATCAGATAACTCCAATAACATCCCGGGATGGGGTTTGGAAAAGGACTCGTCAGCCGTCCGAGTCTCATGAAACAAATGACCAATTTGATGGTGCGCAAGGGAGCGATCTAGACCTGCCCGAGACTTACCTGTAGCCACGCCTAACAGATAGCCGCTCTCTCGCAAATCTTCAAGCAACTGCCGAATTCCAGCAAATAGATGGAGCTCATGGTCTTTAGCTAGGTAGTGACGTCGAAAACATTCAGTTAGCTTAGGAAAATGCGCTGGCTCAATCCACGGCACCGCCCTGCGCAATGAATCATGAATTCCCAAGCCAATAACTGAACTCGCTAAAGTGTCATCGGGCTCTTTAAACCCTAAGTCACGGCAAGCTTGCTGAATGCAATAAACGATCGTTGGCGTCGAATCCATAATAGTTCCATCCCAATCCCAAACAATGAGGTCATAGCGTCTATCTGGCGTTTTTTTCTCAATCATTAAGTTCTTTGGTCGCCGATGTCTTATCAACTAATGACTCAAAGTGACTCATCATCATTGTAAATTCTGCGGGTAACGGTGATTCAATGCGCATTTTTTCACCTGTACGGGGATGTGTAAAACCAGCAAGGTGGGCATGTAAATAGAGGCGCTTCGATTTAATCTGCTTATCTAGATCTTCAAATCCATACTTATCGTCGCCTAAAATGGCATGACCCAATTTTTGCAGATGCACGCGAATTTGGTGAGTTCGCCCTGTCTTAAGCTGTGCCTCAGCCAAGGTGATAGTGGCATCCGCGCGCTTCATTGTCTTAATTACACGCAAGGCGGTATGACTTGGTAAACCGTTAGGGTCAACGCGTACGCGTCGCTCACCATTTGGCAACAGATACTTATGCAACGGAAACTTCAGTTGCATCACCCCAGCGCCCTGCTCAACTTCGCCATGTGCTAACAGGAAGTAGCGTTTATCAGTCTGACCTTCGCGAATTTGGCGATGCATCTCAACTAAAGCACTACGCTTCTTAGCCAATAGCAATACCCCTGAAGTATCTCGATCCAACCGATGAACTAATTCTAGGAAATTGAGTTCGGGACGGGTAATTCGTAAAGTCTCAATCACGCCTAGGGCTATTCCTGAGCCCCCATGGACAGCCAAACCAGTCGGTTTATTCACTATTAAAAGAGCGTCATCCTCATAAAGAATAGGCATTTTGTCGGAATATCCGCGTGCCCTAGATTTGGTTTGGGCGGTATTAACTGCTGCAATTTGGGCTGGTTCGGCCAAGCGAACAGGGGGGAGTCGGACGACATCACCCTCAATTAAACGCGTAGTTGGCTCGGCTCGCTTCTTGTTTACCCGAACCTCACCAGAGCGAATAATCCGATAAACATGGCTTTTAGGAACCCCTTTTGCCCACCGTAATAGATAGTTGTCCAAGCGCTGACCAGCCTCTTCTGGGCCAATAGTCTGAAGATGTACTGCAGGGGAAGATGCTGTTTTGGCCTTTAAAGGCTGAGAATTGGGTTCGGGTTTCATGATTTATCTCTCTCGCCACCTCGGCGAGGGACTTAACAATACCCCATTGTCATTCAACTTGTACCGTATAATCAACGCTCTAGCCAATTTATTGGTCCGAGACCAGCCTGAAGTCAGGTTTGAATCGTGGGGCTTGGAGTCGCCCTTAATAGACTCCCGGGGTTGCCCCTCCCCCGTTGCAATGAGGCGCAGGGTTGGTGTGCCGTATGCCGCGACCCGCGATTAGAAGACAGTTTTCAGGCGCGCGCCTGCATTGATGACCTAAAGGAGGTCTCTGCG
>Ga0214247_1000043_pt1 | contig 95218 bp, 86 predicted proteins | sample TroBogypolimnion_18_FD_153085 | JGI IMG/M metagenome (GOLD analysis project Ga0214247, IMG submission 153085) | Freshwater microbial communities from Trout Bog Lake, WI - 03JUN2009 hypolimnion | ecosystem: Environmental > Aquatic > Freshwater > Lake > Hypolimnion/Profundal zone ... | reverse complement strand
AGACGAAAATCAGCATATCACATTTTTTGAAGCGAAAATTGTCAACTACAGAGCTGCCTACGATGCCGATGGGGTGGAGCTTCAGGAATATGTACTGAAAGGAAAAAAGGTATCAAAAACAAGCAAAATAATAAGAGCAAAGTTCATAAATAGTGATGATTTTTTTCAATTTACGATCGAGAAATAGCCTTTCAATATTTTTTTTGGGGGGCTATCAAGTGGCGCCGGGGAACTCCCCCCCTGCGCTCCCTCGGAACCATACGTGACAGTCTCCCCCTCATACGAAATTGCAAGCCCATATGAAAAAGCACGAATTCGCTACCAATCAGAATGCATAGATGTTCGTGATGCAGCGCTTGTATGCATAGAGGAGTATTTTGGAGAAAATTTTCTTTCAGGAGTAGCCTAACAAGGGAAAGCAATTGTAGCTATAGACCACTACGGAAAGAGTAAAACTCAACTGTGCAGATTTACAATACCTGAAGTACCTGATGAAGATTTTGAGAAAGCTCGCGTGAAAATTGAGGCACGAATTCGCCAAATGCCTTGAATTGACTCAGCTTACGAAAGATAGTTTATCATTTCCCCAGTTGCCCTATGGCCTTTCCCAGCCGCTGAATGCCAGTCTTTATTGTGTCCTGATCCACGCAGGAAAAGTTCAGGCGGAATGCAGGCGATTGTATCCCTGTGGTATAAAAGGGGTCGCCGGGGACGAAGATGACCTTTTCCTTGACTGCCAGGTTGAAGAGGTCAATCGAGGCCTGCTTGCCGGGGAGCTTTACCCAGAGGAACATTCCCCCTTCGGGACGGGTAAATTCAATACCTGCCGGAAAATATTTCTCTATGCAATCCAGCATCTTCAGACATTGTCCGCCGTAGGCCGCAACAATCCGGCCTATATGGACATCAATGTTGTTATCCATCAGGTATTGGTGGATAATATACTGGGTGAAGTGGCAGGTATGCAGGTCTGAGGCCTGTTTAGCTATCAGCAACTTGTTAAAGATAGGCTCCGGGGCCACAATCCAGCCCACCCGAAACCCGGGAACGATGATTTTGGAGAAAGATCCGAGCAGAAGGGTCTGCTCAGGCATCATCGCCGCAAAGGAGGTCCTGCGGGTCCCGGAAAAACGCAACTCGCCATAAGGGTCGTCCTCAATCAGAAAAGTGCTCTTTCCACTCAGGATGTCTGCGATCTCCCGCCTGTTGCCTTCATCGTAGGTAATGCCCGAAGGATTCTGGAAATTAGGGACCGTATACATGAGTTTAGGGTTCTCCAAGGCGGCAATCCTCTTCAGGGCTGCAATATCGACGCCGTCTTCTGAGACTTCCACCGGCAGAAACTTGGGCCTGTAGATGGAGAAGGCCTGTATTGCCCCCAGATAGCCGGGCTCCTCGATAATGACCCCTTCCCCCTCGTTCAGGAGGGTCTTACCGATGAGATCCAGACCCTGCTGCGCTCCATTGGTGATCAGGATATTCTCGGGCGACACATCGAGGTTTTTCTTTTCTTTATACCGCCGGGCAATATATTGCCGCAGATTCAGATCCCCTTCGGAGTTGCTGTATTGAAAGATGTCGTTGCCATAGGTCTCAAAGACCTTTGCCGTCGCCTGTTTGATTTCCTCGGCGGGGAAAAGGTCTCGATTGGGCAGACCGCCTGCAAAGGAGATGACCGAACGGTCCAGAGAGACTTTTAATATTTCCCGGATAAACGACCGGGGCACATCGGCTATTCTGTCTGAAAATATGGTATTCATTGTATACTCTGATTATGATGAACGTTCAGGGCCGCCGCAGTAAAGTCCTGCGGCACGGCAGCCTTTTTACAACAGGACAGCCTTTCTCCCCGGCTTAACAGGATGGCCTGATCAGGCCTTCTTTCTCGTCTCTTCGTAGTTGATGGCCGACTTCAGCATCCGGAAGAGTTCCCGGTAATGGACAATATTCCTGCTCTTTACATACTGAAAAACAGATTTTCTGATTTCGTCGGCATTGAGGCTCGGAAACTTTTCGACCGCATGGTCGATGATGCTGCTCTCCCAGACCGGCTCCCATTGGGTCTGCATCCTCAGGGAACGCTGATGATCCTCCATGGCCTCGTTAATCATTGTATCCCGAAGCCGTTCCGCTTCATGGAAAACCTCCTTGTGATGCAGGTCCGATCCTTTGATATCGGTGAGAAAGGTGTAAATCTCATCCAGCGGAGCCTGCCGCATCACCTTGGCGAGATATTTGATCTGCCGGTTTCGCGCCCCGCCCTTCATGGTCCGGCATACCAGGATCTCGTCTACGATTTCCTGGCCTCCGGGGAATTTTTTCAGGTCATTGTTTGACAGATCGGCCAATTCCGCGGCCGCGTCCTCTATTCGCTTGAACGCCCGTTTCTGCTCCGATCTGCTGAGTATTTCTGTCATGTTTCCTTTAAAGGGTTCCTTTGTGTATCGTGTACAATTTTAATCCCGACGCCATCCAACGTCAAGGCCTGACAATGGCTGCGGTATCATGCCGGACTGATCAGGGACGGCTCATACAGTTCCGGCGGTTCATAGCCCAGAAGACGGCAAATTGTGGCCGCCACATTAGCAAGACCGGGATTTTTAACGTCTGCCAACCTGAAGCGATCACAGCCCGAAAAGTCCTTTATAATCAGCGGAACCGGGTTTTTGGTATGCGCCACCATGGGTGATCTGACCCCTTTTTTCTCCGTCCACATGCAATCGGCATTGCCATGATCGGCAGTGATAAGGAGAGTTCCTTTCGCCCTGGCCACCACCGGCAGCAACCGCGCCAGGGCCAGGTCGACGGTCTCCACCGCAATCCGCACCGAGGCAGGTACGCCGGTGTGCCCCACCATATCGCCATTGGGATAATTCATTCGGATGAACCGGTACTTGCCGCTGTTGATGGCCGCAATCACCGCATCGGTGATCTGGGCCGACTGCATCCAGGGACGCAGGTCAAACGTCACCGTATCCGAGGGGATCTCAACATATTTCTCCAGGGATTCATCGATATACCCCGATCTGTTCCCATTCCAGAAATAGGTGACATGACCGAATTTCTGGGTCTCAGAGATCGCTAAGGAGGTCACCCCGGCGGCGCAGAGAAACTGTCCCAGGGTCCTGTCAATAGCCGGTGGCTCAACCAGGTAATTTTTCGGGATCAGGGCATCGCCGTCATATTGCATCATTCCCGCATAGAAGACTTTGGGCAGACGCTTACGGTCAAATTCTGCAAAATCGGGCTCCTCGAAGGCGCGTGACATTTCGATGGCGCGATCGCCCCGGAAATTGAAGAAGACCACGGCGTCGCCGTCTTCAATGGTCCCCACAGGCCTTCCGTTTTCGGCAATCACGAAGCTCGGCATGTACTGATCGGTCATCTCCGAATCTTCGTGATAATAGGTGCTGATTGCCTGACAGGCAGAGGGAAAGAAGCGGCCCTCGCCCAACACATGGGCCTTCCAGCCGTTTTCAACCACAGGCCAGTTGGCGCCATACCTGTCCATGGTGGTGACCATCCGCCCGCCGCCCGAGCCAAAGCGGTAGTCCCGCCCGTTCCGGCTCAATGCCGCCAGCCGCTCCTCCAGCGGTCCGAAATAGTCCAAAGCGCTTTTCTGGCCCACATCCCTGCCATCCAGCAGGCCGTGCACCCGGACCCTGGCGATATTCATCGCGTCACAGCGATCAAGCAGAGCCTGCAATTGCAGGATATGACTATGAACATTGCCATCGGAAACCAGACCGATGAAATGCACCGTGCCGCCTGCCCCGGCAGATTTTTCAATCTCCTGCCAGGCCCGGCCCGCAAATATCCTGCCGCTTTCCAGTGCTTCATTGACAAGCTTGGCCCCCTGGGAGAAGATCCGTCCCGCACCCAGGGCATTGTGGCCGACCTCGGAATTGCCCATGTCGTCATCGGAAGGCAGGCCCACCGCCAGGCCATGGGCCTTCAACCGGGTCACCAGCTTTTCCTGCAGCAAGGCGTCCAGAACCGGGGTATAGGCCATATGAACTCCGTCGCTTTCATCCTGGGGACCGATGCCTACGCCATCCATGATCACCGCCACGACAGGGCCGGGGCAGACTGGACCGGCAGAGGGAATCAGTTGCAGATCAGCCATTTTTTCTCCTTTAACCACTACCCGCAATGAGCGATTGGTAGAATATTCAATCAAAATTTCGTTCTGAATTTTTCAGGATAACGAAGGATCCAGACAAGAAGGAAATGAATCCAGACGGCTATACTGTAAATCATCTGTTCATATCCTGCAACCAGACAGACCGATTCTGTCTTCCGGAAGGTTTTCATATGGCCGCCTTCGCTCCTGGAAATAAACAGGACTGTCTCATTTTTTCCGCATGGCCATCAGGTTGCCCTTTTTTCCTTAACTCAAACCTCGCTTGTTCTCCCACCCTATGTTATAGTTTTCTTCCCAAAGATACAGATTGTTTTCGAACAACTGGATACGGGACAAGGAGAGGAGAAAGTTATGGATCCAATCAGAAAATCCATATTGGCCAGCAGGAACAGCGCCGCTGACGACAACGCCTTTATCAGCGACCTGAACAGCATTATAAAACATCGGGGCGTCACTGTCTGCCAGACCATATTCCAAGTCCTGACCAGCCTGGAGCTCCCGATCGAAAAAGCCGCGGAATACTGGCGGCAGGTCATAAAACACCGCGAAGAAATGATTTCGGCGCTGCATCGGAATGTAGATCTGCTTCCGGCTTTATGCGATTTTCTTTCCACCTCGCCCGACTCTTTTCAGAAACCGAAAATAGTCGAGGAAAGCGACTTTACCCGGGTTATCGAGGGGACTACCCGTGACAGCCTTACCTTCCTGTTCAACCGCCCCTATTTTGATCAGATATTTGCTCAGCATACCTCGCTTGCAATACGCTACAACACCGATCTTTCAATACTTTTTATCGATGTTGATAATTTTAAGGATGTAAACGACACCTATGGCCATCAGGTCGGAGACGTCACCCTCCAGAATATTTCCCAGATTATCCGGCAGGAAAAAAGAGACAGCGACGTGGCAGCCCGATACGGAGGGGAGGAGTTTGTACTCCTGATGCCGCATACCGAAAATATTCACGCGTATGTGCTTGCCGAGAGAATCCGGGCCAGAATCGAGCAGATGGAGCTGGATGCCAACGGCGAGCCATACAAGGTGACCATCAGCGGAGGGCTGGCATCCTTTCCCGCCAATGCCCAAAATCCGGAAGACCTGCTGAAAAAGGCAGACAGCGCCCTCTATCTGGCAAAAGGTGCCGGGAAGAATGTCATTTCCTTTTACAGAGAGGAAAAAAGGCGCTATCTGCGGGTTAAATTTCATCAGGCGATTAGAATCAAGGATCTGGGGTTCAACAACGCACTGTCCTACCATGGAACCAGCAAGGATATCTGCATCGGCGGCATCCTCTTTGAAAACAAGGATCCCTTGCCTATCGGGGCCAGGATTCAGCTGAGTGTCCCGATCAAAAACGATGATCCCCTCCTGCTCATCGGCACCGTCGTCAGGGTTGAGGCCTTCAACAATCACCGCTATGACATCGGCATGACAATATCTTTCAAGGAAATGGAAAAAATAGCCAATAATGAGATAGCCGGTTTCCTGAAGGATACCCTTGAAGGGGAATGACATGACGCTCAAGACAATACATGCCATCGTTGAAGGGCGGGTTCAGGGTGTCTACTTCCGCGACTTTACCCGCCAGGAAGCCCGGCGGCTGGGACTGAGCGGCTGGGTACGCAACCTTGAAGACGGGACCGTCGAGACCCTGATCAGCGGAGAGACTGCGCTGGTAAACCAGATGACAGTCTGGCTTCACAGGGGATCGCCTCTTTCTCGTGTCAGCAAAGTGACAATTACAGACGTGAGAGAAGACGCGATATTTTCAGATTTTACCATCCATTATTAAAGTTCGGTCTAAATATTCAGTGCTCCTTGAAATAGACAGACTCAGCGCCTGGTTCTCCATGGAATCGGACACCGGCGCCATAGAAAAAAAACAGGTCCTTCAGGATATCTCCTTATCCGTAAGCGAAGGGGAAACTGTTGCTCTGGTTGGGGAATCAGGTTCCGGAAAGTCGGTTACCGCCCTCTCAATCCTCCGGTTGCTCGAGGAAAACACCCGCATCCGTTACGAGGGTGAAATCCGTTTCGGGGGCGTCAATCTCTTTTCTCTCTCTCCTCAAGAAATACGATCGTATCGCGGCAACAGGATCGCGATGATCTTTCAAGAACCCATGATTTCGCTGAACCCGGTTTATCCCATAGGGCATCAGCTGATCGAGCCGCTTCTGCTCCACCGCTCCATGTCGAAGTCGGCGGCACGCTCTGAGGCAATCCGGCTGCTTGAACGGACAGGGATTGAAGATCCTGACGAACGGATGCACGTCTTTCCTCATCAACTCTCCGGAGGCCAGCGCCAAAGGGTCATGATCGCGATGGCCCTGGCCTGCCGTCCTGATCTGCTTATCGCCGACGAACCCACCACGGCGCTGGATGTGACCATCCAGGCTCAAATTCTTGCATTGATTAAAGATATCCAGCAGGAATACAAGATGGCGGTCCTTCTGATCACCCACGACCTGGCGATGGTCAGCAAGATGGCCGCCTCCATCCATATTATGCATGAAGGAACCATTGTCGAACACGGAGCGACAGGGCAGATCTTCGGCTCTCCAGAGCATGCCTATACCCGCAAGCTTCTGGCCTCCGTCAACCATGCACCGCCTGCTGCCAAAAAACCAGCTCCTGCCCTGCTCAGGATCCATGATCTCAACTGCCGGTTCAGTATGAAGACAGGCTGGAAAAACCTCTTTTCCCGCAATAGCAGAACAATCAAGGCAGTGGATCAGGTCAGTTTGTCCATTGCTGCGGGGACAACCTGCGGGATCGTCGGAGAGTCCGGATCGGGGAAGACCACGCTGGGCATGGCAATCCTGAAACTGATCAAAAGCGAGGGAGGGATTTTCTTCGACGACAGAGACCTCCAGCCCCTTGCCCCTGGCGAGATGCGCCCGCTTCGCAAGGAAATCCAGGTCGTCTTTCAAGACCCGTATTCATCACTTTCTCCCCGTTTGACGGTAGCGGAGATCATCCGAGAAGGATTGTCGATTCACTTTCGCAACCAGACGCGCATACAGCGAGCAACCCAGGTTGAGGCGAGTTTGGCCGAGGTCGGCCTCGAACCTGAGATGGGCCTCAGGTATCCCCACGAATTCTCGGGCGGCCAGCGCCAGCGTATAGCCATTGCCCGCGCCATCGCTCTCAGGCCCCGCTTTCTGATCCTGGACGAGCCGACATCAGCCCTCGACATGACCATACAGACCCAGATTATCGAACTGCTCAAGGATCTGCAGCGGCGCCACGCCATGACCTATATGTTCATCTCCCATGACCTGCGGGTGGTCCGGGCTCTGGCCGACCAGATCGTTGTCATGCAGCATGGCCGTGTCGTCGAGGCGGGCCCTGCAGCAGAGATTTTCACCTGCCCCGGACAGGATTACACGAAAGCCCTCTTTCGGGCAGCCCTTGATTAGAGGCCTGCAGCCGAAAACCGCGTCAGGCATTACGAGCTCCGGCATGCATTTCCTCCTTGCACCGCCTTCCCGCTCCTGCAATCCGTTGCATCCCACAATTTCTGTATGTTTCGTTCATACCCGTTGAAGCGGCATGCCATCGCAGACATCGACGCCACCGTTTCCTTTTGATTCCAGGGAAAATTATCCCGTACAACGAACACAACGAAGACTAAAAAGAAAAATTCCATTTTTTTTGTGGTCTCTGTAGACAAAACGGCGCTGTCTGTCGTCTAATAGATAACGTCAAAGCAAACACACAGGGAAATGGCTGACAGACTCAACCTCCGCACCATCAGTTCATGCTCGGAGGCAAGCGCAAGAGAAATGCAGGAGACTCAACCGGAAAATGCAGGTTCAGGCAAAGGAAGACAATGGCCATGACGGTCGCTGATTGTCCCGGCACTCTCAAAACGGATACCCCGGATGAGATGCTTGTCATGGTCGAGAGGGCCAGAGAGGGGCATAGATCCTCTTTCGAGCAGCTTATCGGAATTTTTCAGGATGAGATATTTCACATGATTTTTTACCGGATACGATCGCGGTCCGACGCAGAAGACCTCACGCAGGATGTTTGTCTGCGGGCCTACAAGAACATCCATCGGCTTAAGAATGGCGACCGTTTCCGTTCATGGCTGTTCGGGATTGCCGTCAACCTGGTTCATGACTTTCACAGGAAAAGACAATTTTTGCGCTTTTTCACAGACTTCCATGAAGAAATCAATAGGGACGAACAGAAGACGGAAAAGACATCGGATAACCCGGCTGACCGGCTGCTCAACAAAGAATTCTGGAGTCATGTCAGCAATATGTCCAGCAAGCTCTGTCGAATGGAAAAAGAGGTTTTCTTCCTCCGATTCATGGATCATCTGAGCATAAAGGAAATCTCGCAGGCCTTAAACAAAAGCGAGAGCACCGTAAAGACACATCTCTACAGAGCCTTGAAAAAATTCAAGGAAGATGACGCCCTGATCGAGATGCTCCAAGGAGGCGAAGAATGAAACAAGACGTCCATTTAAACGATGATCAAATCATCCGGTCCCTCGTGGATAAGACAGATCTTTCCGTCGTTTTACAGGAACATCTTGCGAGCTGTTCTCAATGCCTGTCGGCCAGAAAGAAACTTGAAGGTGCGGTTGTCCGGCTGGGTGAACAGGCCAGGAATTCTGCTCCACTCTTCAAGAAAGCGATTCGTTTTCCAGACAGACAGCCGCTCAAGACCTCCTGGTGGTCCTGGAACTGGCGCAGCTTCTCCGCCATGGGGGCCACCGCAGGGATGGCCATAGCAATTATAGTGCTTGTTTCTCTGCATACCATGCAGCAGCGCTCCCTTGCAAAACTCTACGATGAAATGTTTAAAGACGAACGGTTTATATCCGAGATCAACATGTTAGGGAAAAATGACCTTCCTCCGTTATGGATGGACATCTCGGGCGATTCCGAAGTCAATCTTAACGAAGAGATGCTTGAAGTGATCGCGCCTGGAACTTGAGGTGCAGGACTCTCTTAAAATTTCTCAAAAGGTGCACATTATGCTCAATAAATCATTAGTTTCACTCCTTACCTTTGCCGCCATCCTTATGTTATGCGGGCATGCGGAGGCGCAGGTTCCCGCCGGCAGATGGTGGCATATGCCGGCGGTCACCAAAAAGCTTGCATTGACAGACGATCAGGTAAAGCAACTGGATGAACAATTTGTGCAAAACCACCTGAAGCTCATTGAACTCAAAAGCGCCCTGGAAAAGGAGAGGTTTGAACTGCAGAACATTCTTGACAGGGACAATCTGGATGAAAAAGCAGCATTTGACCAGTTTTCCAGAGTCGAAAACTCCCGCTCGAAACTCAATACCGAACGATTCTCCTTTTTGCTGAACGTGAGGAAGATTATCGGTCTGGAACGTTTTCAGCATCTTGAAATGATAGTCAATGAATTCAGAGAAGGGGGAAACAAAAAACCAGGGCAACGCTTTCCGCAGGGAAACAGCCCTGAGCAGCAGTCCGAATAAAGGGGCGTCGAGGCAGACGGGAAGGTCTGGGGAGAGAATGAGCCCGCTTTGAACTCTGCCGTGTTAAAAAGCTGAAACCTGCCTTCAGGAGAAGGGTCTTCCCTGAGGGCAGCGTACAGGAATGATCCATTGTTTTGCAGGAAGGGACATACGTCCGAAGATTCTCAATCTCGAAAAGGAAGGGACACCATGACTAAAAAACTGACGATGGTACTGGCAATGATGATGACGGCATTTTTTCTTCTCGGCAACACAATGAGTTATGCTGAATCGAACTGGGCAAAAAACCACCCCCGTCGCCATGAGGTGAACAAACGTCTCAGCAACCAGAATAAACGTATCCACAATGAAGTAAAAAAGGGTGAACTGACCAGGGGACAGGCCGGTAAACTGCACAGGGAAGATCATCAGATCCGCCAGGAAGAGAGAGACATGGCGAGCCAGAACGGCGGTCATATCACTAAGCAGGAGCAGAAGACACTTAATCAGCAGGAAAACGGCGTAAGCAGACAGATCGGCAAATAGCCTGCGCCTTCAGGAGAGGTTGAACGAAACTGAAAAAAAGAAACTGGAGATCCTGAAGAACGGCATCATGACTGGTGATTGGCGTGATCCCTCTTCGGGTGCGGAGGTGGCAACTCATGGCATACATGTCTGAAAAACCTCCATTTTCCCGTAGTCACGGCACACTGCCCCGGCTGGTTCAGACCAACCGGGGCAGTGACGGCAAGATAAGAGTTTACGCCGTACGGCTCTTATTTTGCACAGTTTTCCTTTTTACACCGCGTTTTCTCCTTGCTGATATCTTTCTCAAAAAGGGACATGCCTCGCTCCATGGCACAGAAATCGCCGCACATGGTGCAAGTATTGGTATTTTCAGGAGTTCTGCTCTTTCTTATCTCTTCGGCCTTTTCCGGAAACATCAACAGGCTGAACTGCTCCTTCCAGTCGGTATCGCGACGGGCTAAAGCCACCCGTTTTTCGACATCCCGGCGATCCGGATATTTGGCGATATCCCCGATCCGCGCGGCCAGCCGCGTTGCCCTGACCCCCTCACGAACATCATCCACATTAGGCAGCGCCAGATGCTCAGCCGGGGTGATATAGCAGATCAGGTCTGCCCCGTAACGGGCGGAACTGGCAGCCCCGATCGCCGAGGTGATATGATCGTATCCGGCCCCGGAATCCGCAGGCAGCGGTCCGAGTACGTAATAGGGAGCCCCGCCGCTCATCCTCTTTTCCAGCATGATATTGCCCTCGATCTCGTCAAGCGGCACATGGCCTGGTCCTTCGACCATCATCTGGCAGCCCATGTCGCGTCCCAGTTCGGCCAGCTCGCAGTTGATCACCATCTCCGCCATCTGGGCCCGGTCATGGCTGTCATGGATGGCGCCTGCCCGGATGCCGTTGCCCAGCGACAGGACTGCGTCATACTTCTTCATCAGATTGCAGACCCGGTCGAACTGCTCATAGAGCGGATTTTCGCACTTGTTGTACTCCATCCAGGAGACCATGAAGGTCCCGCCCTTGGAAACCAGCCCGCCGTAGCGGTATCCCTGTTTGCGCAGCCGCTCGATGGAAAACCGGTTGATGCCGCAATGAATGGCCATGAAGGATATGCCGTCGGCAAGCTGTTTCTCAATCAGATCGAAAAGGTATTCGGTCTCCAGCTTATTCGGATTCCTGTATTCTCTTGCTGCCTCGGCAAAGGCCTGATAGAGCGGAACATTGCCGACAGGCAGGTTGCAGTTGTCCAGAACGGCCCGGCGGATCACATCCAGATCGCCGCCGGTGGACAGCTCCATCAGGGTGTCTGCCTGTTCAGCCTCGGCCATTTTGGCCTTCATCACCTCAAGCTCGATGTTAAAGATGTCCGAAGATGTGCCGATGGAGGCGTTCACCTTGGTCCGCAATCCCTTGCCGATACCGGCGACCTTTTGCTGAGGACGGGTATGACAGACCGGGATGACGATATGGCCGTCCGCCACCCTCTGCCGGATAACCTCCCCGGTAAACCCTTCATCTGAAGCGACTTTCTGCATCTGTTCAGTCACGACACCTTCTCTTGCCAGTTCAATCTGAGTCTTCATGGTCTTCCCTTGTCAATGCATGAGAACAGAGTGTCTCATGCGTTATTTTCAACCGGAGTCATACTCGGCAACCTCCGGCCGCGCTGATCAGCAGGTGGGCAAAAAAAAAGTCCGCCCGAAAATCACAGATTCCCGAGCGGACTTTTGCGGACTGAAAAGCCGTTATTCTTCCAGGCAGGTCTTCTGGCTTACGGATCGTCCTTGGCATGCGCCTTCCCGGCCCGCCGGTCTCCCGGCCCGCCAGTGGCATATCCACACACCTTGTCCCCGCTTACAGCGCTGGCCCAACGCTACGGATTTGCACCGTATTCCCTTTTCACCGCGATCCTTTGCAGAAAGCGGCACCTGGTAGAGTATTTTTTTATACCTGCTTTGTAAACAATCCCCGGAGAAATGTAAAGCACGATCCTGAATATTCCCGGCAGCAGAGAGGCAATCGATAGTCCGGAACCCATGGCCGGCGGCAGAGCAGAATTTGATGCCGCAAGGGCACGCACCGGAAGAATCCTTGTCAGAATGAACGATGAGAACTACAGTATGGTGACAGAGGCGCCCTGACCCGGCATGTTCCAATGGTATCCAGCAGTTCTGCTCTCTCTAACCAGCATGGCTGGACCAGATTGACCAGCCTCAACGAAACATAAAATCTCGTCATTTCAGCATAGTACAGCCGGGTTATCCAGAGACTTTCATATAAAACCCTCATGTTCCCTGCCGATTTTCTCCAGAGCACACCGCACAGCCCCGGCGTCTACCTGATGGTAGACAGGAAATCCGTCATCCTCTATGTCGGAAAGGCAAAAGATCTGCACAAACGCCTGGCCTCCTACGCGCGTTTCTCCGGATCCGACCACAATAAGACGACGGTGATGCTGGGCAGGGTCGAGAAGGTCGAGACGATCATCACCAGGACCGAAAAGGAGGCCTTGATCCTGGAGGCCTCGCTGATCAAACGGCATAAGCCGCGCTACAACATCATCCTCCGGGATGACAAGAGCTACCCGATGATCAAGGTGACCGTCCAGGAAGAATGGCCGAGGGTGGTGATGACCAGACGCCGGAAAAACGACGGCGCACGCTATTTCGGCCCCTACGCCTCGGCCTCGTCCATGTGGGCCACCCTGAAACTGATCACCGGCCTCTTCCCCTTGCGCCGATGCAAGGATGAAGTCCTGCACCCCCGGAAAAGACCCTGCCTGAACGGGCAGATGAAACACTGCCTGGCCCCCTGCGTCAATCCCGCTCCGGAAGTGCGCGCTCAATACCGGGAACATGTGGACAAGACCATCATGATCCTGGAAGGCCGCAGCGCTGATCTGGTTTCCCGGCTGGGACAACAGATGCGGCAGGAATCGGAGGCCCTGGAGTTTGAAAAGGCGGCCCTGATCAGGGACCAGCTCCAGGCACTGGAAAGGACGCTGGAGAGGCAGGTGGTGATTGCCGGGCATGTCAAGGATCAGGACGTCTTCGGCCTGGTGCGCAAGGATGCCGCCGTAGGTATCGCCATTCTCTTTATCCGAAGCGGCATCATAAGCGGCAGCCGCACCTATTTTCTCGAAGATCCCTACGGAGACGATCAGGCCCTGCTCTCCCAGGTTCTGAACCAGTATTATTATGACGGCGGCAATCTGCCTGAAGAGATCCTTCTGCCTGTAATTCCGGATGACCTGGAACTTCTGACCGAACGCTTCAACGAAATGTCCGGCAGAAAGGTCGCCGTCTCAATTCCGCAGCGAGGCGACCGGATGCAGCTCATCGCCATGGCCCGGGCCAATGCGGAGCAGGTCTTTGAAGAACGGGACAAGAAGGAGCGATCCTGGCAGGGTCTGGCCCGTGCCATGCAGCACAAACTGCATCTGGACCGTCCTCCGCACCAGATCGAATGTCTGGACATCTCCAACATCAGCGGCAGGCAGGCGGTGGGCTCCCTCGTCTGTTTCAGGCAGGGGCAGCCGGGCACGGACGGATACCGTCATTATACGATCAAGACCGTGACCGGACCCGATGACTATGCCATGATGGGAGAGGTGCTGGAGCGCAGGTTGAGCCGGGGAGTACAAGAAGGGCTTCTGCCGGACCTCTTCGTGGTTGATGGGGGTCGCGGCCAGCTGGGCATGGCCATGCGTGTCGCCAAAGACCTCGGCATAATCGATGATATCGACTGGATCGGCATTGCCAAAGAGCGGGAAGACGAGGGCGAAAAGCTCTATAAGCCCAGCCGGAAAAACCCGATCATCCTCCCTTCCCATGACCCGGTCCTGCTCTATCTGATGCGGATCCGGGATGAGGCCCACCGCTACGGGATCACCTTTCACAGAAAGCTCAGACAGAAGTCCGCGCTCAAATCCCGGCTTGACGAAATCCCGGGCATAGGCCCATCAAGAAGAAGGGCCATGCTCAGACATCTGGGCAGCCTCAAGCACATACTGACGGCCAGTCCCGAACTGCTTGCAGAGGTCCCCGGGATCGGCCCCGCGCTGGCAGGAGAGATCCATGCTTTCCTGCATCGGGAATAGAGGATCACTTCTTCCCGATTTCCAGGACTTACACCTACATTGTGAGATATCCCTGGCAGAAGCAGTATTTTCCGGAAAATCAAGCAAAAAAAACATTGCTTTTCGAAAAAACATATGCTATCAGCATTTTATCGTTGTGCAAAGACTGCACAGAATCACTTTATTGATGCTGTTCAGTCCGGCTGCCGGCATTTCACTCTGCACTGCGGTTTTTTTGCACACATATCGCTGACCTGTCTCTCTGCGAGATCAGGTTATTATCATCCGTTTTCGGAAGGAATTGCGTATAAAAGGAGCAGTCAAATGGCAGAAGGAACAGTAAAGTGGTTCAATAATTCAAAGGGTTTTGGATTTATCGAGCAAGATGGAGGACAGGATGTTTTCGTCCATTATTCCGCTATCCAGTCAGAAGGATTCAAATCCCTTGAAGAAGGCGCCCGCGTTAGCTTTCAGATTGTCGATGGCCCCAAAGGCCCTGCCGCTGACAAGGTAAATAAAATCTAAGTTCCTCTGCTCTCTTATTGATAGGATAGATAAAGGCCCCTGCTTTCTTTCGGGGCTTTTATCTTTTTATCAATCCTCTTCACACCCGGCCCGTTTGAAAACCTCCTGAGAAGATCACCGTCCACGAAAATCATTCAGTGCTTGAACAGCTTCGGGTGGAGCGAATCTTCTCCCGAAAACCGAATGGCCGGCATCCCCCATCGAATTGGCGATGATGTTCACTCGACGAACCCCCAAAGAAGCCAACAACTGTTGGCATTGAAAACTCTTCAATTGTCCCACAGTTGAATATTGCCGCCTCTCCTCGTTGACGCGGTGGAAAACAATCAGTTTTCCAAGAGTATCAATTGCAGATCCATCACATTGGTTCCGGTCGGTCCTGTAATTACGAGACCGTCTATTGCTTTGAAAAAACTGTACGAGTCATTGCGTGTGAGATAATCCTGGGGATCCAATCCTCGCTTCCAGGCCTGGGAGAGCATTTCCCCTGTGCTGATTGCCCCTGCCGCATCCGTCGGGCCGTCCGTTCCATCCGTACCTGCCGATAAAAATGTGACGCCCGCTTCTCCCTGTATCGCCATACCAAACGCCAATGCAAGTTCGGTATTCCTCCCTCCTTTTCCGTTTCCTTTCACCGTGACGGTAGTTTCACCTCCTGCAATCAGGCAAAGTTTTCCCCCCTTGCTCAACTTTTTTCTTTGCTCCTTCGCTGCTTGTGCAAGATCTTTTCCGACATGCGAGGCTTCACCGGAGAGTTGCGTGGAGAGAACCTCCGCCGTATACCCAAACCCTTCAGCTGCCTTTCTCGCTGCCTCGATTGCTATGGTATTGCTCCCGATTATTATATTATTCACCCCTTTAAAAATCTGATCGCCTTTTTTCGGGGTCTCGGGGAATTGCCCCTGCACGCCTATGGCAAGAAGATTCATGATGCTCCCCGGCATTCTTTCTTCCAGGTTAAATTTACGGATAACCTGCAACGCATCAGCATAGGTCGATGTATCAGGCGAGGTGGGGCCGGAAGCGATGACATCCAGTTGGTCCCCTATCACGTCGGACAGGATAAGCGCTGTCATCTTTGCAGGACAGGAAATTTCCGCCAGACGCCCGCCTTTTACCGCTGAAATGTGTTTTCGCACCGTATTCAATTCATAAATGTCGGCCCCGGCTTTCAGAAGCAATCCGGTTGCAGCCTGTTTCTCCGCCAGGGATATCCCCTTACAGGGAAGTGAGAGCAAGGCTGAACCTCCCCCGGATATCAGGAAAATGACAAGCGACTCTTCATCCGCTTGTTGCAACAGCTTTACAACTTCTTTGGCGGCCCGGACACCGTTCTCATCGGGAATGGGGTGTCCGGACTCATAAACCACAAGAGAATCAGTGAAATGGTGCTGGCCGGCGTGACCGTATTTTGTTATCACGACACCCTTGGTTAAAACGTCGCCGACACGGTCAACCAATGCCTGTGCCATGAGCGGCGCCGCTTTGCCAAAACAAACGGCATACAATTTCTTAAGATTTTCATTGTTATATCGAGATAGTACAGTATCACTCCAAGAGTTTACCGACTTGTATGGATCAACAGCCAGCAGCGATTCATCAAAAATTGACCGGATAATTTCCACCGGAGTGCCGTATACGACCACGTGTTTCAACCCTCAACAGAAAACTCTTTTCTTCAATGGTTCGCCAAAGTTGCCAGGAAAACGATGTCAGGAATCATCTCTCCCCCAATGTGACGCGCAAGGTCTCAGGTATAAAGAAATATGTCAAAGCGGCCCCGATTAAGAGAATACCCGCAATGATATACAATACTGCTGACGGATCCGATGAAATATATTTTGCCCATACAGGAATATTCGGCCCAAAATACCCGCCCAGATTGCCGATAGAATTAACCATGCCAATACCGGCCGCCGCCGCGGTTCCTGCTAAAAATGCAGACGGCAACGGCCAGAACAGCGGCATGGACCCGACCACCCCGAGCGTGCCTACGGATAAAAAGCATATAGCAAGAATGGGATGAGAGGCAAAAACCCCGCTCAAGACCAGGCCGGCCGCCCCTGCCGTAGCATTACAGACATAATGCAGGCGCCGCTCTCCTGTTTTATCCGAATGATTGCTCAAGAGGATCATCCCGACAACGGACACCCCATAGGGTATTGCGGTAATTAAGCCAACACCGAGATAACCTTTTATTCCAAAGGCCTTAACAATTGTCGGCAACCAGAAGGCAATCCCGTACAGGCCGATCATCAGCGTAAAATAGATTCCGCATAATACCCATACCTTTCCGCTTTTAAACGCATCGATGAGAGTATGCTCCGTCTTATCCTTGTCTTCTTCTATAAGATTCTTTGCCAGCAGGGATTTTTCATCGGATGTCAGCCATGTTGCTTCTTCTATGCTGCTATTCAGAAAGGACAGGACCCAAAATCCGACGATGACTGAGGGAAATCCCTCAGCGATGTACAACCACTGCCATCCCTTCAATCCCAGAGCGCCGGACAAGGTGTCCATGATCAAGCCGGAAATGGGACTCCCTACTACGCCTGAGACGGCAATGGCCGCCACGAACCATGCTGTCCGTGTTGCCCGGCGGCTCGACGGATACCATAAAGTCAGGTAAAAAATGACACCGGGGAAAAATCCGGCTTCAGCGAGACCCAAGAGAAAACGCATGCTGTAGAAGGACCATTCTCCCTCTATAAACATCATGCATCCGGATATAAGACCCCATGATATCATAATCCTGGCTATCCATATGCGTGCACCGAACTTTTTCAAAAGGACATTGCTTGGAACTTCAAAAAAGAAATACCCGATAAAAAAAATCCCTGCCCCAGAGGCAAAAGCAGCATCACTTAATGACAGATCGTTGAGCATCTGCAGTTTTGCAAAACCAACATTCACACGATCAAGATAGGCCAGGATATAGCAGAAGAAAAGAAATGGAACCACTCGGATGTCTACTTTACTATACGTCTGTTCTTCAAAACTTGTCTTGTGTTCCATGCGACATATCCCTCCTTTTTTGGTTAAGAAGACTCACTCCTGGAATGTCAAGAAACCAGTTTCCCCCTGAAACCTGCTCAGGGGAAAATCACTGCACCATCGCATCTATGCCCGAATTCATCGCCTTCTCCTTTTGCTCCCTTTTCCCGGACATCCGGTGTTATTAATGAGGACATAGGGAAGATTTTTCTCGGTTTTGGCCTTGTACATTGCCGAATCGGCGTCACGCAGCATATGCGCAGCATTCTTATATATCTCTGAGCTCAGGGTAACGCCGATACTGACCGAGGTGCTCACCGGCATATCCCGCAATATGAACGGATTGAGGAGTTTTTCGTGTATCCGGTCGATAATCATGACCATCTGGTCCCGAGACTTTATACCGTCCAGCAGGATTGTGAACTCATCACCGCCGAATCGGGCCACGGTATCGACCTCGCGGACCACATCAAGAAGACACCGGGAGACCTCTTTCAAAAGGGCATCGCCGATATCATGCCCCAGGGTATCGTTGACTGTCTTGAATCCGTTGAGATCCATGTAGAATATGGCGAAGGTGTAATTCCGTTCCCGGACTGAGCGGGCAAAGGCGATATCCAGGCGTTCCATGAATTCTATACGGTTGTACAAGCCCGTCAATGGGTCATGGCGGGAGTCGTACGCCAGCTGCTGTTCCACCAGCACCCGGTCCGTAACATCACGGGCTACAATATAGCAGAGTTTCTCATCCAGATAGGCGGCAAGGCTGCATGACAGCCAGCAGTACGATCCGTTTTCACACCGGAACCGTCCTTCAACCAGGCATTGCTCACCCGTCCGAATCAGCTGTCTGACCGCATCGATAAAAAGCTGTACATCATCCTGATGGACAAAAGAAAACAGACGGTTGCTGTAGAATGCCTCGGGCCGGTAGCCGAGAAGCGTCTTCCAGCTTTCATTGAACTGTTTAAAATTACCGCGATAATCGACAATCCCCATCAAATCCATCGAGAGCTGAAAAAAACGGTCGCGCTGGATGACAGCCCTCTGCAGATCAAGGCTCAACAGGGCCTGCGAAGCCAAGGGTGCGAATCTGGTCATCAGCCTGATATGGGCCGGGCCAAAAAAACCGGGGGTGGAATGGGTAATGACAAGGATAGCCAGACGTCCGCCGGACAGGGTGATATGGAGGGCCGACGAGATATCTTTCCGGACGGTTTCAGACTGGCACGCCCACTCACTCACGCCGCTGATATCAGGAGAAGAAACAGGTATACCACTGAGAACACGCATGAAAAGCGGACCGGTTTTCCAGGTAACCCCCCGCAGCCTTTCCGATGTAGAGGCCACAGTCTGCATGGACTGGTCATCCTGCATCTGCAGAATAAAGGCATTCTCGAAATCAATCAGGGCATGGAGGACCTTGACAAGGCTCGAAAACATAACTCCCTTCCGCTGGAATCCGGCAATACTCTCAATCTCATCAGAGATCTTCCGCTGCTGGTCAGGAGGCAGGCGTTTTTGCCGGGGCTTGTGCTGGGGAAGTACCGCTGCACCTCGTTGGGTTTTATTTTTCATCAACCAAGACCTCCGCAACAAATTTTCCCCAACCAAGGCATTTCATCCCGAAGGAAGCATACTTCACTCCTTTCTCACTTTCAGACTATCATAAAAATGATAAACCATTCAACATATCAAGGCATTTATTTATATGAAAGTCTCTGCGGAGCACTGGCCCTGCCATGCTCGATGAAAGCCTTCACAATTTTCCGGCTCTCCGCCTTAATAAATTCGTGCCTTGTATTTACACGCCATCGGTTCTACTATTTGTCTGTTTCAGATATCCGTGCACCGGTAATCAAAAAACAGCCTCCGCAAAAAACCGTGTCGGCCGTTTCCCGGATGCATTTTTCTATGTGTTATTCCGGATCTATGTCCTGCTCGAACAGAGACATGGGGATCTGGCCGGCACGCGAATGTTCCATACGGTAAAAGGGAGAAATATCAATGATTCATGTTGAAAATCTGTCTAAATATTATGGCGATTTCTGCGCCGTGGACCAGATAAGCTTCGACATCGAAAGGGGTGAAATCGTCGGCCTTCTGGGACCAAACGGTGCCGGCAAAACAACAACATTACGAATGATTACCGGCTATTTCAAACCTACATCCGGTTCCATCCTTATCAAGGATCATTCCATCAAGGATGAGGCTCTTCAGATAAAAAGGCTGATCGGCTATCTTCCCGAATCAGCTCCTCTGTATCACAACATGCTCGTGTATGATTATCTGCAATTCATCGCCGGCATCCGCGGTTTGGGCCAGGAGAAAAGCAGAAGCAGGATTCGGGAACTTGTCGACCTGTGCAGCCTTGATCAAATAATGCATAAGACTATCAGCCAGCTCTCCAAAGGATTGAAGCAGCGGGTCGGCCTTGCCCACGCAATGATGGACGACCCTGAAATCCTGGTCCTCGATGAGCCTACTTCGGGACTTGACCCCAACCAGATCGTCGAAATACGGGATATTATCAAGGAAATCGGCAAAGAGAAGACCGTCGTTCTCTCCACGCATATCCTCAGCGAGGCAGAGGCAACCTGCAACCGTCTGGTGATCATCAACAAAGGAAAAATCGTCGCCGATGATACCACCAGGGCGCTGAAACAGAGGGCCAACGAAGAATATACGCTGCATGTCTCATTCAATAAGGCTGATCTGGCCGAAGTTGAAAGAGAAATAGCCCTGGTAAACGGTATCAAAAACATCAGGCAGATCGAGACCGGCGGAATGCTGCATCTCAAGCTTACATGTTTTTCCGATCATGACATCCGAAGCGAGGTCTATGCGACTATTAAGAGGTCCGACTGGGAGTTGACGGAATTTTATCGAGAGACCGAAAGCCTGGAAAACATATTCCGCGAACTGACAACGGAGGTTTAAAATGGTGCAAATCATTCACATAGCTAAAAAGGAGCTGAAGGACTACTTCATCTCACCAATCGCCTATATTGTTATTGCCCTTTTCCTGCTGCTGACAGGCTGGTTTTTCTTTGCCACCTTTTTTCTGGTTGGCCAGGCCAATATGCGCACGTTCTTTGCCCTTCTCCCGGCCATATTTTCCTTTGTGATCCCAGCTGTAACCATGCGGCTCTTTTCCGAAGAATTAAACATTGGCTCCTATGAAACCCTGCTGACCCTGCCTGTCACCTTTAATGACATTATCATCGGCAAATTTCTGGCCGGCGTTTTATTCGTAGCGGCGATTCTTTTCTCAACCTTTTCCTATCCGATAATCATCGCCACACTGGGCGACCTTGACTGGGGACCTGTCATCGGCGGATATCTGGGAGCCTTGCTGTTAGGAGGCGCCTTCACCGCCATCGGACTCTTTGCCTCCTCACTCACCCGGAACCAGATCATCGCCTTCATTGTCGGGACCCTCATCTGTCTGGCCCTGACCTTGCTGAACACGATGCTCTTTCTTTTCCCTGACGGGATAGTCAAAGCTATAGCCTATTTCGGCGCGACCACCCATTTTGAGAATATCGCCAAAGGGATACTCGACTCGAGGGATATTCTGTACTTTTGCAGCATTATGGTGGTTGGACTGTTCGGTGCAAATCTGGCCATGCAGGAAAAAAATTAGAGAGGAATATCCCATGCAGAATCGCAGCAAATATTATAAATTTTCCATTTATCTGATCGTTATTGTTCTGGTGAACATGGCCGGAGCGACGCTCTTTTTCCGGACGGACCTCACAAGGGAAGGGATCTACTCCCTCTCTCCTGAAAGCAAAAATGTTGTTTCAACCCTGACGGAACCTCTGACAATCAAGGCATTTTTCACCAAGAACCTCCCCGCCCCGTATAATTCCTCAGAACAGTATCTCCGGGATCTTTTGGAGGAATACGCCATTCAAGGCAATAAGAATTTCAACTATACGATTTATGAAGTCAGTCCGCAGGACACCGATACCGCAGGCAAAGACAGTAAGGAGCGGAAACTGGCGGAGAGCTACGGCATCATGCCGATCCAGATTCAGGATGTCGAGAAGGATGAGGTCAAGTTCAAGCAAGCTTACATGGGCCTGGTTATTCTCCATGGCGATATGGTGGAAAAAATTCCGACCATATCCTCAACTGATCAGCTCGAATATGATCTGACCACGGCAATCCTGAAACTCAACAACAAGATCAGTGCCCTGAACAGTTTGAAGGATAAGGTTTCAGTCACCATGTACATGTCCCCGTCTCTTGGGCCGGTCGGTCCGCTGATGGGAATCCGCGATCTGAATAAACTGCCGGCATCCATTGAGGAAATGGTCAAAAAAATCGGGGCTCGGAGTTATGATAAGATAGCCTTTTCACTGGTCAGTCCCACCGAGGGAAGTCCCCTTGAAGAAATCGCCCAAAAATATGACCTCACCATGATCAAGTGGCCGGCCGTTCCTGAAAAACAGATCGGCTCCGGAGAAGGAGTGATCGGCCTGGTCATGGAATATCACGGAAAAATGAAAAAGCTGCCGGTACTGCAGGTGATACGCATCCCGCTGATCGGGGACAGCTACAAACTGGAGGAGCCGAACAAGATAGAAGAGGATATCGACAAAGGCATGGAGTCCCTGGTCGGAATCAATAGCGATATCGGCTATGTAACCGGACACGGCATTTTCGCCACCTCTCCCTATTCACCGGCGGGAGGCACCGACACCATCGGAACCTTTTCCTCCATGGTGGAACAGAACTACACGCTGCGGGAGATCTCTCTTTCCAAAGAGTCCATTCCAGCCAGCCTCGGCACCTTGATCATTGCCCGGCCGACTCAGAAATTCTCCGACTACGAACTCTTCCAGATTGATCAGGCTTTGATGCGCGGGACAAACCTGATCATCTTTACCGACGCCTTCAAAGAAGATCAGGCACGGAGCGTTCAGGCCATGGCTGGCATCCAAGGTCCACAATACGTCCCCGTCGATAGCGGGTTGGAAAAACTTCTGGATTTTTATGGCGTGAAGATCAAACAATCGATCGTTCTGGATGAAAACTGCTTCAAGCAGCAGGATCCTAATGGCGGCGGCGAGACTCCTCTCTATTTTGTCCCTATCATCAAGAATGACGGCATCAACAAGGATGTCAATTTTCTTCACGGCATCAAAGGCCTGGTCACCATCCTTGCCTCCCCTTTAGTGTTGAATCAGGACCAACTGAAAAAAAACGATATCACCGCCACCAGGCTCCTCTCTTCATCGGAGAATTCCTGGGAGATGAAAGAACCTATCTCTTTGAATCCAAAAATGATACGTCCGCCTCAGCGAGCAGATGAGAAGGGAAGTTTTGCCCTTGCCTATCTCCTTGAGGGAAAATTTCACAGCTACTTTGACGGCAAGCCCTTACCCGAATTGACCAAGGACGCCAAAACCAGCAAGCAGAACGGCGAGGAGGAACAAGAGGAAAAATCCGCCACCGACGGAGGAAAGAGCCCGGCTCAGCCCGCAGTTGCCGGGATCACCGCCTCTGGCAACTTCATCGCAACGGGTAAAAAAAGTAAAATATTTCTGATGGCCGCCTCAAGCATGCTGAGGGATAATATTCTCGGCCCTGATGGTCCCCCGACGAATCCGACCTTTGTCATGAATGTCATTGATTCCCTCAACAACAGGGAAGGCATCGCCGCTATGCGGAGCAAAAAGCAAAGTTTCAATCCCCTGGCAGAGACCTCCCAGCAGACGAAGATCTTTGTCAAGTATTTCACTATAGTCGGCCTCCCTATCCTGGTTGCCCTCTTCGGTCTTTTCATCTGGGGTCTCCGGACGCAAAGGAAAAAGGTTATACGAAAAATGTTCACACAGGAGTAAGGGAGCAACATCATATGAAAATTAAAAAAGAATTTATACTGCTTGCTCTTATTATAATTGCCCTTTGCGGGTATCTTTACGTGAAGAAGGCAAACCGGATCAACTACACCCTGCCTGCAATTCCTGCAATCTCCAAAGACAGTATCGTGAAGATAGAACTGCACAAGGGAGACCAGGAAATTGTCCTGACCAAAAAAGATGGAACATGGCAGATTGCACCCGGAAACTACCAGGCAGACACGCTGACGGTCGACAGGATCATCCAGGCCGTTACAAATTTCTCCCTCGACACGCTTATTTCCGATGCCAGCGACGCTCTCCGCTATGACCTTGAAAAGGATAAGAAGATTGATGTGAAGGTCTCTGGAGAAAAGGGCCCTCTTTTTTCCTTTGCCATAGGAAAGCGGGCAAGCACATTCCGGCAGACCTTTGTTATGATTGATGGCGATTCCAGGATCTTCCAGACCCAGGGAAATTTACGCCCCGATTTTGAACTGGGCGTGCAGGACCTGCGGAACAAGAAAGTCTTCCCCTCTGCCAAAGGATCGCTTACTGGTCTGGAAATCAAAGAAAACAGCAAGGTCCTCACTCTCAAGAGAAAGGTGAAAGGAGAAGGAGAGAAGTCAGAGAATACGCCGGCCACGCCGGCTTCCGGATGGACTGATGACAATGGCAAAGATATCCCTGAGGCGGTTATGAACGAATTTTTCGCCCCGTTGACTGACCTGCAATGTGAATCCTATCTGGACAATAAAAAGAAAGAGGATTTTGAAAATCCTCTCCTCACCATTACTCTTCATGCAGATACGGGCATCCATCCGGAAACAAGCCCCACCCTGTCCATATTTGAAAAGGAGAACCAGAAGGACAACAGCTTTCCGGCCATATCTTCAGAGCAGGATTCTCCGTTTGTCCTGCAGAAATTCAAGGTTGATCTGTTAACGAAGGCCATCAAGGAACTTCGTGGAGAAAAAAAAGACAGCCAGTCCGACCCGGATCTCCAGAAAACTCCTGAACGGAAAGAATAGGCGGCCTGTTCGCCAGACTGTACCGACAAGGGGGAAACTGCCTGCAGTGCCCCCCCTTGTCAGAAAAAGCGATCAACGAAGTGCATCTCCCTGGTAAAGCTGCAACTGACAACTTGCCAACCGTCCTCCTGCACCGGGGACGGACTGTCATACAGTGCAGGAGGAGGTTGAAAGAGGGAAAGGCTTTCTGTCAGCAGGCCCTCCCTGATTATGCTCCGGGATATCCTATGATTTTTTGTCCATTGCCAGCCTTGCGTTTTCGGTACGCCTGCTCAATTTTCCCCAGCAACGCCGTCAGATCAACAGGTTTTACCATGTAATCAAAGGCCCCCTGCTCCATACATTCTATTCCTGCCGCCGCGGAACCATGTCCGGTTAAAATAATAGCCTCAATGGCCGGATCAATGGCCTTTATACTGGACAAGACCTCAAGTCCGCTCAAATCCGGCATTTTCAGATCTAATATAACCACATCCGGTATTCTGGCCCTGACCAAAGTCAGCGCATCAAGCCCCCTGTTGACGGATCTTGCGGCTATCCCGCGCAAGGCAAGCCGCTCGACCAGAGTGGAAGCAAATTCCACCTCATCGTCAACAATCAGTATCTGCATTGTATTCATGGTTGTTTTCCTCAGTATTGGGTGGGGTATAGGAAGATTGATTGTAAAAATTGTCCCTTCTCCGACAGTGAAATCTGCCGTATACGCCCTGGTCGCTCCTGACAGAGGGCAGGCAATCCTCCAGGATGGCCCGGACTTGAATGGTTGAGATACACGAAGAAGATCATCGATCAAGCCTGATTTTTGCCAGATGATTGCCAGGGGATTGATGATCTCATCGGCCACGCCTGCCGCCGACCGGCCGATGGCTGCGAGTCTGTTGAAATGTCCGGCCTCGGCAGGCAGGGATACCTGTTTCTCCTCGGAGGCCCGGATCCTTTCGGTCAGGACGGGAACCAAGGTTCCAGTATGTTCCGGTCTGTCCTCAAGCTCCCATTATACTCTGAGACAACCACATCTTGTCAAGAATATCCCTCTCATTCCTGTCAATATATACACCCTGACAAAAACACAAACATAGCGTCAGGAAAACACAGGGAAAAAGGGAAAGCACACGTCAGGCGGGAAAGAGCGGGCAAAGAAGGGAGATCAAGGCAGTGCTGCAGAAACAATCCGCTCGACAAATTCAGACATAACCATCAGGACGGTCTCCTCCATCTCCCGGTGCGGGGCATGGCCGCACCGGTCCAAAAACACCGCCTGCGCCATTCCGGAAGTTTTCGATAGAATTGTCTCAACCTGCCTGTGTGTCCCATACTGATCGTCTCTGCCCTGAATGATCAGCATGGGACAACGGAGAGAAGGGAGCGCATATTCAATATTCCAGGCCTGAAACCAGTCGCTCAGCCAGGTGTCGGCCCAGGCTCTGAACATCCTTTCGGTTTTTTCCCCGTGATATTTGAAGAGTCCCATCATCTCTCCCAGGCGGAATGACTCATCGACACTTCGTATTCCTTGTATAGATTCATTCTCAACAAAGACATGAGCCGCCTCCGTAATAATACCCCGCAGCAGAGGAAACCTTTCGGCACCATAAATAAGAGAAATACTGCCTCCATCGGAATGGCCGATAAGGATAAAGGGACAGCCCGGAATGCAGCGACTGCAGACAAAGGGCAGTTCATGAAGGGCGGAATCATGCATATAATGGATGGTCCGGTCTGCAATCGTGGAAGAGGACAGCCCAAACCCCAGACGGTCATAGATCAGCCCCGGACATCCTGTCCGTTCACACAGTTGATTCGGGAATTTTTTCCACATCGCCCGGCAGCCCAGTCCTTCATGGAGAAAAACGAGCACGGGAAGGGTCCAATCCCCTTCAATCACCTCGTAAAAGATCTGCTGAGATTCATTGCAAGACAGATACATACATCACACGGTGAGGATGTCGATAATTGAACTCCCATGCACCAGGTCTATTTTCAGCCAGGCGAACCAGGAGTCGATCACTGAGGGATTCCAAAGCAGTTTTCCTTTCTCCCACCTCGATGCAATCCCCGGGAGATATTCCTCGATCACTGACAAGAAATCCCGCCCCTCGACAAGCTGGGGATTAGAACTGAGATACGACATTAAATCGGCAAGCTGAAGGATAAGGGGAAATTCGCTTGATACGGAAGCAAGTTCCGGGCAGTGATGATTTTCCAGCGCGATGACGAGATGTTCCGGAAACAGCCATTTCCTGAACAATCGTCCGCCCACGGCATCATGACTCACCGTAAACCTTTGCTTCTCAAGGGCCAGATGCTCCTTGCTGCTAAAAGACGACATCCATTCCCCGGGCTGGTAAAGATCAGGCAGAGCCAGGAAGAGCACCAGTTTGCCGATGTCATGCAGGAGCCCGGCCATAAAAAACTCGCCGGTGGAAAATCCGAGATTTTCTGCAATGATCTTTGCCGCCAGACCGCAACCGAAGGCATGCTCCCAGAATCTGTTTATCTCAGCCTTATGCTCCTTGAGCGACTGCCGGAATGTGGAAATCGCAGCCTTTCCCATGACAATACTTTGCACCTCTTTAAAACCGAGCACCACAATGGCTGTCTGGAGTGAACCGATTTTTTTCGACTGCCCGTAGAGGACGGAATTGGCTATTTTCAGGATGGCGGCGCACATCGTCTGATCAGGAAGGATGACCTTGACCAGATCGGCGGCGGAACTCTCAGGATTGGTCGAAACCTTTATCACATTTGAAACGGTCAACGGCAGCGGCGGAAGTGAGTCAATTATATGATCGATACTCATAGGTCTTTTCTTTCCTGTGGTAAAAAGCAGAATAAAAGGCGAGCCCCGGTCTCTGTCGCACATTGTATCATATAATCAACTATTCTCACAAACAATGCTATTGTTTTTTCCCTTTGCGCCTAAACCCTGTTCTCCTTGCCCGCTCTTTGCGATCTTGCCCCCGGCGAAGAGGAAACCGCCCATGTAAAATGGATGAACCCATCTTGATTCTGTTCGAGAAGAATGGTATGTAGAAAAGAGTGACTGTATTGTAAATGAAGGACGCAAATGCCTTGGAATTCGCCCCCCTTGCAGGGTGGAACTATTATATGAATAAATTTTTTTTCTCACTGACTGTGCTGGCCCTCTTCGCTCTTCCTGCAATATCATGGGCAGCGGACGATCCTGTACTGAAATCAATTGATGAGGCCGCCCGGCTTTATAAGGAAGGCGGATATACCGCAGCCCTGTCAAGCCTTGATGCCGCCAGCCAGATAATCCGCCAGAAAAAATGCAGTTCCCTGGAAAAACTGCTCCCCAGACCGATGAGCGGCTGGTCCGTGCAGCAGGCCGGAACCGGAACTGCGGGGAACACCGTTTTCGGAGGAGCAATAACCGCAGAACAGCGTTACGCCAAAGAGCAATCCCTTATAACAGTTCGATTCAGCATGGATTCTCCCATGATGCAATCAATGATGATGATGCTCAACAACCCGATCTTCTCCGCTTCTGCCGGGACAGCGGAACGCATCAATGGACAGAAGGCGATTGTCGATTTCAACGAGACGTCGGGCAACATCAATGTGGTGATCGGCAGCAATATCCTGATCACCATAGAAGGAAAGAGCATAACACGCGACGAACTCCTGGCGACCGCCGGCATGATCGATATGGACGCCCTTTCAAAACTGCCGTAGCCAACGTTTTCGTAAGGAAGGGCCTGACCGGTTTTTCCTCTCTGAAAAACGCCTCTGCCGTTCCTGTGATGAATTGGCCTTCTTCCAGCGGCAGAGGCGGTTTTTTTCTGTCAATCAACCCTATAAAAGGTACCGAAATGCCGTCAACCGCCAAAGACAACGGATCTGATCATGAACAGCCGGTTCCCGATGATACCATCATGAAAATAACCAAAGAGATTGCCATTAAATTCATCGAAATGGGCAGGCTGACACCAACGACCTTTGACCAGGTCTTTAAAAGCATCCATAGCACCGTGAAAGAGACCGCAAGAAAATGAGCGCCATTGAACTTGACCGAACTCTGAACAGAGTCCCGGAGCACGTCCGGACCATCCACATCATGGGGATCTGCGGCACAGGAATGGCGGCGCTTGCCGGAATGCTGCAGCAATCCGGTTATCGGGTGACCGGTTCGGATAGTCATGTCTATCCGCCCATGTCCGACTTTCTCCGGCAGATAGGCATCCCGATTAAGAATGGGTACGGCGCAGAAAATCTCTCACCGGCTCCGGACCTCGTCATCGTCGGCAATGTCATCACCAGAAAAAACCCGGAGGCTGCGGCACTGGCGGAGGCCGGGATCCCCTACCTGTCCTTTCCCCAGGCGCTTTCCCGGTACTTTATCGACCAGAAGACCTCTTTAGTGGTTGCGGGAACCCACGGCAAAACCACAACCTGCTCCCTGCTTGCCGCAACACTTCACCACGCAGGTCTTGACCCATCCTTCATGATCGGAGGTATCGTCCAGGAATTTCAGCGGAATTTCCGGATAGGCCATGGCAGTTATTTCATCTCCGAAGGCGACGAATACGACACCGCATTCTTTGATAAAGAATCTAAGTTTCTCCACTATCAACCCGATATTGCGATTATTACATCAGTTGAATTCGACCATGCGGATATCTTTGCGGACATTGACCAGATAAAGCGTTCGTTCAAAAAATTCGTGTCTCTGCTCCCGGCAGACGGCCTGATCGTAGCCAATCTTGACGACAGGAATGTGGCTGAAGTGGTCGCCGGAGCATCCTGTCCGGTCCAGGGATACGGAATGGAATCCGGTCTTGACTGGACGCTTACGGACGTGTCTTTCCGGGACGGAAAAAGTCATTTCTCAGTCAGGCACGGCGGCAGGCAATGGGGTGAGATGACGGTCAATCTCTCTGGCCGCCATAACTGCCTGAACAGTCTGGCTGTGGCAGCGGTCCTGCATCATATCGGCGTTGACCGGAAGACGATCGAGGGTGGCCTGAGCATTTTCAAAGGCGTGAAGAGACGGCAGGAAGTCCGGGGCGTGGAAAAAGGGATCACGGTTATCGACGATTTTGCCCATCATCCGACCGCGGTACGGGAAACACTGGCAGGTTTGAAGGCCGCGTACTCCGGCCACCGCCTTATCGCTGTCTTTGAACCGCGGACTAATTCGTCACGAAGGACCGTTTTTCAAGACGACTATGCCGGCGCCTTCGATTCTGCCGACATGATATTGATACGAAATCCCATCCCTATGGACAATATCCCGGCCCAGGATCATTTTTCAGCAGAGAAGCTTGCTGCGGATCTCCGCCATCGCAGCCTGGCAGCCTGTTCTTTTGTCTCAACAACGGAAATACTTGAGTATCTGCAGATACATCTCAGACAAGGGGATGTTGTCGCCATCCTCTCCAACGGCGGTTTTGATAATATTCATTCCCGCCTGCTGGAAATATTGCGGTCTCGGTAAGATACGGCATTTCCCGGCCATCCTGGCGATTTGCCCGGGCGCACAAACGCATCATACCGTCAAGAACCATTGGTTATCGCATCGATATTTTCTCTGAGTGCCGCTATCAGGCAAGAAAAATCGACGGAATGGTCCCGTTCCTTGCCTCCACGTTCTATCTGAAACGCAATTTCCGCACAATCCGCCAGTCCGAGGTTTAGAAATGCCCCTTTGATCGTATGTCCGGATTTCCCCATGGCATCCAGACTCCCGCTCTTGAGCGCATCCTCAAGATTCGCCATATGTCCGGAAAGGGTCATAATGAAACTGGGAAGCATCTCAGCGATCTGCTCCTCTCCCAGATTAAACTGCATGGCGAGATACGACTGAATTTGATGCTTATACGACTTCGAGGTCATAGGCTCTCCAATTGCCAATCGAGAAATACCGGGGCCTGGCGGAATAAAGGGAATCATACTGTGCCGCAAAAATCCAAAACATGTCTCTCTTTCATTCGATTAATCGCAATTCCTGCAAATGCTGAATCAATTTCACCCTTTCTATCGGTTTTGTCAGGTAGGCTTCACAATGTCCCTGCGTGAAGGCCCGCATGATATTTTTCGAGTCCTCGAGAGCCGTTGTCATGATCACCTTGGTTGCATGAAGCGCAGTAAGCCCGCGTTTCTTTTCCATCTCCCGTATGGAACGCAACACGTCCAGACCATCGACTTCAGGCATCCTGATATCCAGGCAGACCAGATCAAACGGCTCATTCGTAGCAAAGGAATGTTTCAAAATACCGACAGCTTCTTTTCCATCCACAGCAATAAAACAGGAACCGAATTCCAGGAGCATTTCAGACAGGAGTACCCGGCTTATATATTCATCCTCGACAATAAGTATCTTCAGTCTACTCTTCATTCGACGGTAAATCCCTGATTTCGGCCCACAACGACCTGGTTGCACATCCCCGCTCCATGTGATATACCAAGCATTTATCAATAATTAAACTAAAAGCTTGCCTGTGAACAAAAAATCGTGTGAAACAGAAAAGCAGGAAATCCTGCTGACACGCCTTGAAGGTCTGATTGCCGCCCATGGTCTCCTGTCCCGCAACGATTCTGTTATTGTGGGGGTTTCCGCCGGACCGGACTCTCTGGCCTTGCTGCACCTTCTCTCAAGGATCCGGATACCCGTCAGGCTCTTCGCCGTTTATGTCGACCATGGACTCCGCCCCGAGGAAACCGGACGGGAATTCAGCATGGTCACCGCCATGTGCAATGAACTCCGGATACCCGCAGAACGGGCCGTTGCCGATGTCCGGGGAGAACGGAAGCGCACGGGAACATCCATTGAAGACGCAGCCCGGATTGTACGGTACAGGGCCCTGGAGGCAGCTCGCAGAGCCCATGGCGCCGCAGTCATTGCAGTGGCCCATACCGCTGACGATCAGGCGGAAGAAGTCCTTATCCGGCTCATACGCGGCAGCGGCAGAATGGGCCTTTCCGGAATGGCCTTTCGCCGGGATACGATTATCAGACCGCTTCTGCAGGAAAAAAAGCAAACATTGATCGACTACCTGCAGAGAAATGCGATACCCTACTGCCTGGACAGTTCCAACCGCCAGGGCATATTTCTGCGCAACAGGGTCCGGCTCGACCTCCTCCCCTATCTTGAGCAAGGCTACAACAGCGCAATCCGCCAGACTCTGCTCCAGACGGCAGAAATACTTACCAGCGAAGAAGAACTGCTGGCGCAGCTGGCAGAGAAGGAATTTTGCTCTCTGACGGAAATAGAGCAAGGCCCGGAGGCCGGGTCCTGCCCAGAAAGGATAAAAATCCGAATCCAGGCCTTTCTCGACTGCCATCCGGCCCTGCAGAGGAGAATCCTGGAAAAGGCCTGCTGGATGATGTCGACACGCCCGGGTTTTCGTCAGATCGAGCAGATCCGCCATCTGATGACAGGCGGCGGCAATGGGGCTCAACTGCATCTGGCGCTGGGGCTTAGAGTCAGGAAGTCCGGCACAGAGGCGCTCTTTTCCCATCCTTCGGGGCGGATTGCCTTCCGCGGCAATGCCCTGGAAGAGGAGGCCCTTTCTCTGACAGTGTCTGAGCCTGGAATATTTTCCGTTGCAGATCACGTTCTGAGCGTGTCCCTGCTCCCGAAAGGCCCGGAAAAACTATCCGCTACAGCCCTGTTGCTGGATGCCGGGAAGGCCACCTTTCCTCTGCGCCTGCGTTCACCCGTGCCGGGGGAACGATTCAGACCCTTAGGGGCGCCGGGGAGAAAAAAAGTACACCGATTTCTCACCGATGCCAGAATCCCCCGTGAGGAGAGGCGTGCATTTCCGGTTCTGCTGTCGGCAGACAGGATAATCGCTGTCGCAGGGCTCCGGATCGAGCATGATTGCCGCATCACGGAAGACACGCGGTCGTATCTTCTCATCGAGTGGCGGAGGGCATGAGCGGCTACGGCATTGCCATATGGCGCCAAATCATACCTATGCCCTCTTCCGCAATATCCGCTTATCGCCCACCCGGATGGTCAGTTTGACCCGGTCAAAATATTCAAGAATGGGTATGGAAAACTTCCGGGTCAGGTTGGTGAGGTTCTTAAAGCCCGGCGCGTCGATTTCGCCCTCTCTCTCAATAAAGGCCACCACATCACCCTGCAGGCGAGCAATCACCTCCGCATCGTAGTACAGGGTCTCGCTGATCTTGACCAGTTTTTCATCGCGCAGCAGAAGGGCCAGCACTTCCTTCACCATGCTTTCAGGATACTCTTTAAACTCGTCCATGGTGTCCCGCACCGTCGCGGTGGACAGCCCTTTTTTCCGGTACCATTCCTCCAGGACATTGCGGAGCTTCTTCTCATCGCCCTTCAGCGCAACAGAATGGGAGGCAAGACGAACCGTGGATTCCTCCTGCACAACCCGTCCCTGTTTCAAAAGCTCGCCTAAGCAGAACGTGAAGACCTTCTGATCGATCCGCTTCCCCAGTCCAGACCGCAGCACTTCCTTGGCCAGGCCGTTCTGCAGAGGATTATCAAGATGATAGGCGGTGAGGCTCAGAACCATCCCATCGACAATCGTATCCGTAACAGTCCGGCTGAGATACCGCTGGCTTGCCGAATCAACCACGACGATCCGGCGGGTGGATATGGGTTCGTTCAGCTGTTTTTTCAGATTCTTGCCGAACAGTCCCAGCCGAATGGCCAGCTCATCGAAGGTGAGGCCTTTGGTGCCGCTCTCTTCGAGAAAAAGAAGGGCTTTCTCCTCAATGCTGCCGTTTTGCAGGACACCCATGATGTTTCGGTTGTAGGCCTGATCCCGATCTGTCGCCCGGCGGCGTTTTTTGGGAGAAAGATTTCCCAGAACCGTCCCGCCGCCGATGGTGGCCACCGGCGAATAACTGCGGATCACGTAATGATCGCCGGGCCAGACCGCCACCGGCGCGTCAAGGAGAAGCTGCACCCCTATCTCCATCCCCGGCTTGACTTCATCCCGGTCCAGCAGAGAGATCCTGCCGATGATCTCGGCCGTCCCCAGATGCACGCGCACCCTGGCCCGGTGTTTTATCGGTTTCGGATTTGAGGCGAGATAGAGAAACTGGCAGTCCAGCATGTAATTGGGCTGCAACACTCCGGGAGGCGCGGCCACCATGCCCCTCTCGATCTGGGCGATATCGACCCCCTGCAGATTGATGGCTGTCCGGTGTCCGGCCTCCACCTCATCGACGGCCTGGGAATGGACCTGAATTCCCCGGACCTTAGTCACCAGTTCGGTCGGATAGAACCGGAGCTCATCACCCAGGGCGATCCGGCCTGAGATCGAGGTGCCGGTGATAACGGCGCCGAATCCCTTCATCGCGAATATCCTGTCCACCGGCAGCCGAAACGGACCAAAGGCCTCGGAGAAGGTCTGCTTTCTGACGAAATCATCCAGCATCCGCCGCACCTCATCAATCCCCTCGCCGGTAACCGAGGACACCCTGATGATCGGCGCATCCTCCAGAAAGCTCCCGACACAGAATTCGCGGACCTCTTCCTCCACCATGTCCAGCCATTCGGGCTCGACCATGTCGATCTTGGTCAGGATCACCATCCCCTGCCTGACTCCGAGGAGTCTGCAGATCTCGAAATGCTCCCGCGTCTGCGGCATGATGCCCTCGTCTGCGGCAATGACGAAGGCCAGCAGATCCATGCCGGTTACTCCGGCCACCATATTCTTAACAAATTTCTCGTGGCCGGGAACATCGACAATGCCAAGCCGGTGACCGCAGGGAAGATCCAGATAGGCAAATCCCAGCTCAATGGTAATGCCCCGTTTCTTTTCTTCCTTCAGGCGGTCGGTTTCAATCCCTGTAAGAGCCCGCACCAGACTGGTCTTGCCGTGGTCGACGTGGCCAGCTGTACCAAGAACAATTTCGCGCATAGATCACCCGGATTTCGTTCAACTGATATATGGATTATCCCTCTTCTCCTCACCCAGAGTGGATCTGCTCCCGCCATAGCCGTGGCCGGGCCAGACGATGGTGTCTTCCGGCAGAATCATCAGACGGCCGAGAATTGAATCGATCAACTGCTGATGGGATCCTCCCGGAAAGTCAGTCCGGCCTATGCCGCCGACAAAGAGGGTGTCCCCGGTGATCAGATCGGGGGGATTATACAGGCAGATTCCTCCCGGCGTGTGCCCCGGAGTATGGATGATGCGAACCTGCTCATCTCCTATGGCGAGGATATCGCCGTCCTTTACGGTGATATCGACGGGAGGAGACTGCTCCAGGCCGAGCATGGAGAAATAATTCTGGATCTCTTTCTTGAAAAAGAAGGCCGCATCGTCTTCATGCATCACAATTTTGGCCCCGGTTGCCTCCTGGATAATCCTGTTGCCGCAGACATGGTCGGGATGGCCGTGCGTTGCAAGGATATAATCGATGGTAAGCCCCAAATCCTTCACTGTCGCCAGGACCTTTTTTTCTCCGCCGCCGGGGTCAACGACAGCCCCCCTGCCGGTCTTGGCGCAACCGATGATATAACAGCATACCCCCATGGACCCGACTGTAAGTTGTTTCAGTATCATAGATCTCCATGACAGATTAAATGAACCGGATTCTTTCATCGATGGAGAAAACGCCGCGCCGTGCCGCCCTCTCCATCGATGCCCTTCAGAGCCCTGGAATTTTCCAAAGGCCTTTCTCATCCTTCACCGCAAAGGTATCAGCAGTCGCATTTATTGGGATTGCAACCGCCGCTGCCGCACCCGCAACCGCCTGCCGTATCAGCCATCTTCAAGGTCTGCGCCGGCCCTTTGGGCGGATTCCTGACCTCGATGGCCGTGACGACCTCGGCAAAGGCCCTGGCTGCCGGACTGTCGGCATCGGTGGAGAGATACGGAATGCCGTCATCGCCAGCCACAACAACCTTGGGATCCATGGGGACCCGGCCAAGGAAGGCGAGATCAAAATCACGGGCGACCTCTTCCCCGCCGCCGGACTTGAAGATATCCACCGTTCCGTTACAATGCGGGCAGACGAAACCGGACATGTTTTCCACAACGCCTACAATCTCTACACGGACCGTCTTGCAGAAATTTATCGACTTACGGACATCGGCCAGGGCCACCTTCTGGGGCGTGGTCACGATCACCGCCTTCACATGAGGGATGGTCTGGGCAACGGAGAGCGGCTCATCGCCGGTTCCGGGAGGAGCATCGATAACCAGATAATCCAGCTCTCCCCAATCCATATCCGAGACAAACTGCCTGATAGCCTGAATCTTCAAGGGCCCGCGCCAGATTATGGCCTCATCCCTGTCCTTCATCATGTATTCCAGAGAGACCACCTTCAGATTATCGCTGTACGTAAGCGGCGGTATCAGGGCGTCAGGGCTCTCGGGCGGCTCCAGCGTTCCCTTCAGATTGAGCATTCTGACCACATCCGGTCCGTGCAGGTCAACATCCATCAATCCTACCTTATGCCCCCTTGCTGCGAGGGAAAGCGCCAGGTTGACGGCAATCGTGGATTTTCCTACCCCGCCTTTGCCGCTCATGACCAGAATTTTATTTTTGATTTTTCCAAGCGAGCGGGTGATGGCGTTTTCCTGTTGGGCCATGGCGGCCTGCTGTGCTTCCGGGGTCCCGCAAGACCCTCCGCAAGATGATGACATTCTCGTTCCTCCACAGAACAATACAATTCAATGTATTATTATTAATAAACAAAATGCGAAACAAATCCGCATAGGCAATGTAGATGCATTTTCAGCTTCCCTTACAGTAAGGTTATTGTCCCGAAAAGCAAACTTTTTCCAACCTGACTGTCCCGGAGCCCCTTGCAAGCCGGTTTCCGCCTGTGCCGGATCAGGAGTTTTGCCACTGTTTTTGTTGCTTTCTTATTGATCAAACCGTACTATGGTAGGTCGCCGGATGAACGGACCCTTTCGGGCACCGTATCGAGACTGCGAGAATAATAGATTGCCATAAAAAAGGATAGAGACTTATGCTCGGTTGGTTTAAGAAAAAATTCACGAAAAAGGAGGAGGATGTCCTCCCAGTCCTCAAAGAACCGGATGAGGAGCCGCCCGGAGAAGAAGCCGCTTCCGCTTCGGCTCTTCCGGACACCGGGCAACAACCGGAACCCGACCAGGAAAAGGATCAGTCCGTTGTAAAATCACCACAGTCCCGCCCCGTTGCCGAACCGGCCTCGATGTTCAAGCGTCTTTCAGAACGCCTGTCCAAGACCCGCGATTCCCTGATCTACCGGATGGATACGCTTTTCCTCGGGAAAAAGGTCATCGACAGCCAGCTTCTTGACGATCTCGAAGAGCTCCTGATAACGGCGGACCTGGGCATCGCCACCACCACCGAACTTCTTGATCATGCCCGACAGAGGGTCAAACGCAAGGAGCTTTCCGATCCGGCCTTATTGAAAGAGGTCCTGAAGGAAAGGATCAGAGCCTTCATCACCGAATCCATCAAACCGGCAGAGCTGGTAATGCCCGAATCCGGTCCCTTCGTCATCATGGTCATCGGGGTGAACGGAGTCGGCAAGACCACCACCATCGGCAAGATTGCCCATAAATTTCTGGCATCCGGACAATCGGTGATGCTGGTTGCCGCCGACACCTTCAGGGCCGCAGCCGTCTCCCAGCTTAAGATTTGGGGAGAACGCAACAATATCAAGGTGGTCGCCCACAAACAGGGCGCTGATCCCTCCTCCGTTGTCTATGACGCCCTGGATACAGCCAAGGCGGAGAAGTATGATGTTGTACTTGTCGATACGGCCGGCCGCCTCCACACGCAGACCAACCTTATGGAAGAACTGAAAAAGATCAAACGGGTCATGGGCAAGCAGCTTCCGGGCGCGCCCCACGAGGTGATGCTGGTCATTGATGCCACCACAGGCCAGAACGGCATCTCACAGGCGAAACTCTTCAATGAGGCCGTGGAGATAACAGGAATAACCCTGACCAAACTCGACGGTACGGCCAAGGGAGGCATCGTCGCCAACATCTGCCGCGGCTTGAAGATCCCTATCCGTTTTATCGGCATTGGTGAACAGCTCGAAGACCTGCGCGATTTCGATCCCGATGAATTTATCGATGCTCTCTTTCAAAAAAAGACAGACGATTCCAACCAGCAAGCCGGCTGACCAGCATGACTAAACCGGAATGACCAGGCTCAACAAACCATGAACTATCAACGACGCGAAAAACCGGGATGCGGAGGATGTCTGCTCATCCTCCTTCTTGTCATCTTCCTCTCAGGCGGCGCACGGGGACTTATCGACTTTCTGGGCGCTCTCATCTTCTCAGGGATGGCCGGAGTTCTTCTCTTTATCGGTCTCTTCTGGGGCATTACCTACTGGATTCAGCAGAAGGTCTCCTCCTACGAGTCCTCACAATCGGAGAGCCACAACCGTTTTGTCTGGCTGCTTGTCCAGATCCTGGTCAACATTGCCAAGATGGATGGGCAGGTGACCAAGGAAGAGGTCTCGACAATTCAGCGCTTTTTTCAGTATAATCTTCACTATAGCCAGACCCAGATGCTCTGGGTCAAGGACCTGATAAAAGAGGCCATAACCACCGCTGTAACCTTGGATTCCCTGCTGCAGGAATTCCGATCCACTTTCGCCTACGAACCGCGGCTGATCCTGCTGGAGCTGATCTATCAGATCCTCTACACCAAGGGTTCCGTTCCGGAAAATGAGCTGCTGATCGCCCGCAACATTGCCCGCTATCTGGAAATTTCCATCCTCGACCAGCGCACCATTGAGGCCAAATATATGTATCGCGGCAGGCAGGCCGCAGCGGCAACCAGAGATTCCGCCGATCAGTACTATGCAGTTCTGGGGCTTGAGCCGGGCGCCGACATGGAAGCCATCAAAAAGGCCTATCGAAAGCTGAGCATGACCTATCATCCGGACAAGGTAAGCCATCTCGGCGATGAATTCAAAAAGGTGGCTGAAGGGAAGATGAAGGACATCAACGCCGCATACGATTATTTTAAAAAATTACATAAAGCTTAGGAGAAAGCTCATGCCAGTTTCTGATAAAATGAAGGGATTTACAACACGCTCCTCGATGATCCGGAAAATGTTCGAGGAAGGCGCCCGGATGAGGGCGGAGTTCGGAAAGGAGAACGTCTTCGACTTCAGCCTGGGAAACCCGGATGTCCCCCCGCCGCAGGCGTTCTGCGATATACTCCGCGACATAGCGGCGGACAATGCCCCTGGCGTCCATGCCTATATGCCCAATGCCGGTTACCCGCATGTACGGGAGGCCATCGCCGCGATGATTTCCGAGGAGCAGGGCATTCCCGTTCAGGCCGGCGACACCCTGATGGCCTGCGGTGCGGCAGGCGCGCTCAATGTCGTGCTCAAGGCCATCCTGAATCCGGGGGAAGAGGTGATCCTGCTCGCCCCTTATTTTGTCGAATATAATTTTTACGTGGATAATCACGGCGGAATAAGCAAGGTGATCAACACGGATAAGCAGTTCAACCTGGATCTGGACGCCATCGAAAAGGCCATCACCGCGAAGACCAAGGCCATCATGATCAACTCGCCCAACAACCCCACCGGCCAGATCTACTCCCAGGAATCGCTCGCTGCCCTGGGACGCCTTCTGGAAAAAGCCGGAGCCCGCTTCGGCAACGACATCGTCATCATTGCCGATGAACCCTATCGCAGGATCGTCTTTGACAAGCAGACGGTCCCAAGCATTTTCAAGGCCTACCCCAACAGTATCGTTCTGTCTTCTTTCTCGAAAGCGCTTTCCCTGCCGGGAGAGAGAATCGGTTTTATCGCCGTCCATCCTGCCATGAGCGACAAGGACTCTCTGCTGGATGCCATGACCCTTGCCACCCGGATCCTGGGCTTTGTAAACGCCCCCGCCCTGATGCAGCGGGTAGTGGCGCAGATCAAGGGGATTTCAGTGGACAATTCCATCTACGAACGGCGCAAGGAGATACTCTGCGCGCTGCTGAGCAAGGCAGGCTATTCCTTCCTGCAGCCCAAAGGGGCGTTCTATATCTTCCCCGAATCTCCCATCGCCGATGACGTGCGGTTCTGTGCGCTGCTGCAGGAGGAGAAGATCCTGGCCGTGCCGGGGACGGGCTTCGGGCTTCCGGGCTATTTCCGGCTCGCCTTCTGCACCGATGAAAAATTTATCACCGCATCGGCTGCAGGCTTTGCCAGCGCCATGCAAAAAGCCCTCGCCCTCTAACCAGCAGGGCTGGACCGGAATGACCAGCCTCATCGAACCATGCAAGCTCGTCATTTCAGTGTGGCCTGGCCAGCATCGAAACGAGACTTTCTGAGAAGCCCCCGGGTTGGACCGGAAGGACCAGCCCGGGCGGATCATGCAAGCTCGTCATTTCAGTATGGCCTGGCCAGCATCGAAACGAGACTTTCTGAGAAGCCAGGAGAGGGGGAGGGACGGCGGGAAATGGAATCAGGTTTTGTCGCGCTGGTCGGATTTATCGCGGAAGATCAGCTGCACCGGAACCTTGTCGAGTCCGAGTCCCTCCCGATAGCGATTGACGAGATACCGCTGATAGGAAAAGTGGACCCCCTTACAGCTGTTGGTCATGATCACGAATTTGGGCGGCCGGGTTCCGACCTGCGAGGTGTAATAAAATTTCAGCCTCTTATTCTTGTAAACAGGCGGTGAATGCCCCTCCACCGCATCGCGGAGCAGACGGTTGAGAGCCGAGGTCGGAAAGGTCTGCGTAAACTGCCTGTACATGGCGCCAATGGTGGGAAAGAGGCGTTTGATCCCATATCCGCTCAGGGCGGATACAGTCAACAGGGGCGCAAAACCGACAAAGGGCGCTGCACGCCCGATCGCTTCCATGATCTCCTGCTGCTTTTTCTTATCGTCCTGTACCAGATCCCATTTATTGACCACCAGAATCAGCCCTCGATTCTGATCCTGGGTATAGCCGATCACTTTGGTGTCCTGCTCGGTGATGCCGTCGGCTGCGTCGATCAGGACAATGACGATATCGCACCGCTCCAGGGCTGCCAGTCCCTTTAAAATACTGAACTTCTCCAATTTCTCCGTGGTCTTTCCTTTCCTGCGGATGCCTGCGGTGTCAATGAGGAGGTAATTGTACTTGCCATAGTTGAGCAAGGTATCGACAGAGTCCCTGGTGGTGCCGGAGACATCGGAGACAACCATCCGGTTTTCCCCCAGGATCCGGTTGATCAACGAAGACTTGCCGACATTGGGACGTCCGAAGAAAGCGACTTTTATAGTATTCTCGGGAAGATTTCTGTCGCAGTCATTTTCCTTCAGCTCAGCGCTCAAGCCATCCATCAGGGTGCCGAAGCCATAGCTGTGCTCTGCGGAAACGGCCCAGAGCTTTTCAATCCCCAGCTCATAAAACTGGCCGAGCAGCTCTTCTTCCCGTTCAGGACCGTCAACTTTATTGACGACATGGAAGATGGTCTTGCTGGTCCGCCGCAGCATCTCGATGACCTCATGATCGGCGGGCGTCAGCCCTTGGCGGCCATCCATCAAAAAGAGGATGATATCCGCCTCATCAATGGCAGCCATGGCCTGGTTTCGGATGTGCGACACCATCACATCTTCGGCATTGTCATCGATACCGCCGGTGTCAACGAGCATGAACAGCTTGTCATTCCAGACCACCCGTTCATAGTGGCGATCCCGTGTCACCCCCGGAGTGGAATCGACCAGGGCCTTGCGGGTCCTGGTTATCCGGTTGAACAGGGTCGACTTCCCGACATTGGGGCGTCCAACCAGGGCAACGATGGAATATGTCTGTTCAGGCATGAAGTGTTCCTCTTGAGAAAAACGTGTGTTTACCTTAAAAAGATGCGTAATGCACGACTTTTAGCATCTGCCCGGCGGATAGATCCCTTGATGCCGCAGAGCACGGCGGTCATTCATACGATTTCGTTTCTTCCACAGCCGTATCGGCCATCCGGCGCAAAATCGGGAAGGAAGCGAAGACCGGATCTTTCAGACGATCATGCAGCAGGAGGAGAGCGGGGACAATATACTGTGTAAAAAAGGCCTTTTGCCGCACCCTGCTGAGAAAGGAAAAGGCGCCGATAATCTGGAGATTGCGCTGCAGGGCCAGAAACGCATACTGACGCAGAAAGGCGCAGGAATCAACTTTATACCGGGCGTTCAGCCGCTGCTGATAATACTGCAGCAGGTCCTCCTGCAAATCGGCAGAGAGCGCAGCATAGGGGTCAATAAGCAAGGAGGCCAGATCATACCCCGGAGGACCAAGCCGCCCCCCTTGATAATCAATTACTCGAACCGCTCCATCCTTGATCATGATGTTTCTTGACTGAAAATCACGATGGAGAAAGACATCTCCACAGCCGCTGTCCGCCGCCGCCGCAATTTCCCGAAACTCCTCGCCAATGCCTTCCGGTTCCTCATGGTGCAGCATATCGATCCAGAATGAGGTAAGGAAATATCGGGATTCACGGGCGATCATGAGTTCCGGGTCATAGCGGGGAGTATCCCAGCACCAGCCCGTGTCGAATTCCTGGACCCCATCCCATTGCATGGGGATAAGCGTATCAATCGTCTGCCTGTAGCAGGATCGCAGCGTCTCTTGGGAGACCTGCCCCAGCAGATCGTACAAGCGTGTATCGCCCAGATCTTCAAAGAGAATCAGGCCGCTTTGCCGGTGCCAGCCATAGATGGCAGGGACAGGGATCTTCCAGCGGCAAAGATGCATGCCGATGGCTCCCGCCGCACTCGCTTCACGCAGATCGTTGCCACCGGCCGTTGCAGGCGCCACAGCCAGACAGAGGACCCTCCCGTGAAGGCTGATGCGCAAAAAACGGCGGCAGGACCCGTCGCTCTGTATCGGCTGGATATCCACGGCAGTGGGGAAAGAAGCGGCAGCCTTTCCGGAGATAAGTCCCGATTCGCGCATAAGTTCCGGAAGTTGCTCCGGAATGATGAATCCTTCCTTCATAGCGGCCATAGTGCCCCCCTCTTCCGTTCAACCGCAATATAAAAGTCTCCTGGCCACAAATTTCCCAACGCCCCGCAAAAGGAACGCGTTGAAAATCCGCCCCCGGCAACCGGCGCTCCGGGTGCTGCAGATCGGGACTTAGATATTTTTACAAGCATTTTGAAGAGGTTAAAATTACGCCCATCACCTTTTTGCATCATAATTCACTTGATTTAATTTTTTTGATTTGCTAGATACATATTGAGAGTAAAACTCTCCTATTGAAATAAAAAGATACGTAATTTTCGCTACCTAAGTGTGGAGGAAGAAATGATCTCCAGGAATTTCAGAAAATCGTGCATCTGCGTTTCCGTCTTGCTCGCAGCGGCCTCTCTCTTGAGCAGTTGTTTTATCCAACCCGAAAAAGTCCGGCCGACAGACCCGAAGACAAACGTCACAATTCTCCGCGAACCCGAGGGATACAGTTCCGATGGCAAGCAGGCCGATATCAAACCGACAGATCCGGCAACAGATGAATATCCCGCGCCGAGATCGACCAGAAAGGCGACGGACCCTGAGACCAGTACATCAAGAACGAACTGAATCCGCTTCAGCGTAAATATTCCACGATTTCCGACCAGCGGGCAAGTTTGGCCTCCCTGCTCAGCATCGCCATGGCCGGACTGGTGGAAGGGAGCCTGCAATACTGCAGGGTATTTGCCCCGATTGCCCTGAGAACCCGTCTTCGATATTCCTGCTCCGCTTTCACACCATTGAAACAGACCCGCCGGATCCCCGGATACTGGCGGAAAAACTGTCCGAAATCATTTACACATATGCTCTTGCCATCAATGGAGGAATCGAGACTCCCCTCCCTCTGGCAGGTCGCCAGGACATCCCAGAGAGCAATACCATGCGCCATCAGGGCTTCTACCCTTTCCGCATAGGAGCGCACTCCCTTCAGCCCCAATACGGTCTGGATGATAAACCAGAATGCATTCCGGGGATGGGCATAGTATTCCTGCTTCTGGAGGGACATGATTCCGGGAAAACTTCCCAGAATCAGCACCTTCGCATCAGCCGCAACAAGAGGGGGAAAGCAGGTCGCCATAGTCGTATATGAACCATTTATGAGACGGTAACGCAAGGGGACGCGCAGAGAATAGAGGTAAAAGATTTTTCAGGAGAGGCCGGATTTTCATACCGTCGCCGCAGAGTAAAACGGATTGCCCCGCAGGAAAATACGGGTAAATCCATCGCCAGACAAAACCCTGCATTTCTTTTCTCGCCTTCCGTAAAGAGCGCAATAACAAAAAAACTGTGTTCGGATTCTCAGCGATGAGGAATCGGGAAATCTCTCAGCGGCGGAAAAATGATCTGAATCCTCCGGTTTTGGACTTCTTTAACTGCGGCAGGATTATATCACAACTCAACTTGATCAGTGCGGTGGAGACCATCCCTGCCATGCTGATGATCAGGTACCCGTTTTCAGTCTGACGCAGATAACATCGCCCATTTTCAAGTATAAGACTCATCTCTCGGAAATCGCCAAGAGAATCCAGTATGGTTTTCAGGCTCATCGTGCTGCGCTGGGGACTGAATTGACCAATGTCAAAGGACTCGAAAAGGACCTTTCCGCTTTCAGAAAGCAGCAGGATTCCATGAACACCATCCATGTCAAGAATATCATGGAAAAGATTTTTCATATTGGTTGCGTGCTCTTCTCTTGTAGATGGTCTTCGAAATGACGTATACGGGCCGGGATGAAGCCTTTTTCTTCAGCAATATTTATATGCGCGTACTCAAAACCTGCAGCATTTTATCCTGCGGGCATTTCCGATCGACCTTGATGACCATCGAAGGCTCCCCTGGCAAGATGACCTCATCGGTCTCTTTGCCGCTATCGATGTAGCCGACTTTCAACGGACCCAGACTGAATATCGCACCCAGTTCGGAAATGGCATTGACGATATCATCCTTTTTGCTGTCGAAATAGATGTCCTCAACACCTGATTTTTCGCCAATCTCTCTGAGCAAAAGGCTGTGGACTTTTTCGATAGCCGATTGTTCTTCAAGGGCTGCCGCCCCGCCAATCCCTGCCGGAAGAGGCGATATGGCCTCATTCAACGCATTTTCAAAAGCTCCGAACCCGGTTGTTGCGCCCTCATTCCTCCGGGGCGTTTCAACGACCTGCTCATCCTTGAGCTCAACAGCCTTCATGATGATCGGCTGCAGAGTGCTGTTGATCACATCGTCATGAACCAGACATTCGTTGCGGATAAAAAGGGTTACATCTTCCCAGGTGAAAATGATATAGGCGGCATCGATGCCTTTCACCTGGTCGACACGGGCGTCATACAGTTTCCCTTCTTTGAAAAACAGGACGCCTCCCCTTTCAGTTATCCTGTCGATGACCCGTATCGTGCACGTCCTCGATTCCATCTCCATTAACTGTAAAAAAACCACGGGAGAGACATTGTGCAGCGTCCCACCTTCCGCCTCCTGGCGCAAGGCAGCCAGGACGACCTTGGCCAGATCATCAAGCTGGAAAGGTTTGCTTATGTAGGCGATGACCTCTTTCTGGCTGGCCAGCCTGCGCATTTCCTCAGTGCGGTACCCTGATATGACAATAACAGGAATATCAGGGTACTTTCCCGACAAATAAGCAAGGAGGCTGATCCCGTCCATCCGGGGCATTTTCAAATCCAGGACAACCAGCGAGACAGGATTTTCCTTCAGCTTCTGAACAGCATCAAATCCATCTTCAGCCAGGATAATTGAAAAAGTGTCATTGTATTTTGCCAGCCTCTTTTGCAGGGCAAGCAGCATTATCTGGTCATCGTCGACAAAAAGAACTTTCCGAAGCATACGTTTAACCTATCCTCTATATCACAATTTTATCAAACGTAAAACAAGACAATACAATCGCAATTCTCAGAGCCTGGATTATTCCGCCATCGCTGTCGCTTTCCCGGAGGCCCCCGCAAGAAAGGAGGGCGTCGCAGGACCCATGCATCCGCGCTTATCCGTTTGTTTTCCGCCGGATCCTTTCAATCGAAAGACGGATACTGTCCTGCATCCGGGTAATGGCATCGGCAAGGTCACCAATCTCATCCTGTGAAGTTCTGACAATCTGCACCGACAACTCTCCCACGCTGATCCGGTCAGCCGCTTCTGTCAGTCTGCGGATCGGGGCAACTATTGCCCGGCTGGCAAAAAAGGCTGAAATAATGGTCCCGAAAACCGTGGCGCCAAAGAGGATAATGGAACCTGTCTGGGACTTTTTGAGAGCTGCATACGCCTCTTTTTTGTTTATTTCCAGACCAACAGTCCACCCCAGTTCCGTACTTCTGGCAAACCCGATAGTCTCTTCATTGCTGGAGTCTTTGAAGGCGACAAGGCCGGTATTTTTTTTCTGGGCTGCCATAACCAGAGCATAATCGCTGAAGTTTTTCTGTTCCTTTATAAACTGCTCATTTTTGTGAACGATGATCTTTCCTTCCTTGTCTGCGATAAAGACAGACCCCATCTGTCCATGTCTCCAGTCAATAACAATCCGGGTCAACTGCTCAAAGGATATCGCAAAAACCAGCCCCCCTGCAACCTGTCCATCCTTCTTAATAGGCGTAACTATCATCAGGCCCGGTTTTTTGGAGGTCAAGCCGATTACATTTTCAAAGCTTATTTCTTTTCCTTCCTGGATATCCTTGACATACTTTCTCGATCCATAGTCTGTAAGCGGCCCGTCATCGCTTCTGGCTACGTCCATTCCGTTGAGATCCACAACGTGAATCAGATAAATCCACGGGTATTGCCGCTGCACGTCTTTCATGAGAAGTTCCTGGCTTGCCCGATCCATTGACGACATCTCAGGCAAACCGGCGGTCAAGGTCAGCAGCCGTACATTCTTGGCAACCCACTCGTTCACCTGCTGGGTCAGATAATCAGCCGTCAGTTGCCCCGTCCTGCTGGTTTCGTCATAAACGTTTTGACTTGTCTGCCGTGAAGAGAGGACAAAATAAGCAATACCGGGAAGAAGGCTGACCAGCAGCAGCATAATAACAACCTTGCCGGTCAGTCCCAACCCGATCCTCTTCTTCTGGGGCGAATAATCTAAAGGGGCACCGTCCGAAACCGGCTGGTTCCGGGGAGGGGGCAGGTGTGATCCGCCCACTGAATCCAAGGCAGAGGGTGCAACAGTCACGTCCGGTTTATTGATCGAGATGACATGCGCACAGCCTTTACATGTCAGCCGTGCCGAATCACCGTGTATCTTCGAAGGATCGACCTTGTATTTCAGTCCGCATTTTTCACAAATAACAATCATAGAAACACTCCTTTAAACTCATCACCTGTTCCGGAATTACTCGCCTTGAAATTCACAAAACCGCATATTCATCGTACTCTCAAAGAATTATACTACACCAACCGGCTTCAGGATTGAAATCAATATCCCTTGTCTTGAATTTTTTTCAACATTGCCTGTTTGAATTCGATAAGTCTGTCCTGCCTCAAGATATCCCGAGACAGAAAATTAACCAATTCAGCTGCCCGCAATGATGGAAAATTTTCTCTGCCGAATCCGAATTCAGCCAAGCCTTCCTCTACAATCACCTCGCCCAGAGGGCCAATTGCAAACGACATCCTTGCAATCAGAAAGTCTATAAACTCAGCATCGAGAAAATTATGACTTTCTGATTCCCGAACCAGCTTCAGGTTGGTCAATTTTGTTATTATCCTGTTCACTTCAACCAGGCTAATGCCAGTTTTCCTGGCAATCTGCCCAAGTGTCAGTCTCCCATCCAACCCCATAAGAACTGACAGCATTTGTCCATTCAGGGATAAGCTCCCCAGGTCGTCCCGAATAACCGGTTTAAAGACCATCGCGGCGACACTACCGGATGACGAATCCATTTATTTCTCTCCTGTTCCTGGCATACAAATACTATTTTTACCGCACCACAGCCGATCTGTCTCTTGTATTTTGACAGGAGGATAACAAAAGCGGCGCAAGCAATTGTGTTCTCAGAAAATAGCATAGATCTCATTGCCTATACTAACATATACTATCATTATAGTCTTCAGGTTTGTTCGTAAGGATGTCCTGAAAAATTACTCGATCCATGCAAAAACCTGATTTCGCACCCTGTATGGTGAGATCTCCGCACGGTAAGGTTGAGGGTTTTAAAGGACGATGGAAGGAAGAAAGAAGGCAACAAATCTGCGATTACCGAGCGGAAAAAATCTCCCCCGCAAAAGTAAGCAGCCCTATTTTCTCATTTTTTTTAATTTTGAAACATATACTTCTCGACTTGTTGGCGTATTGCGTATATTTTTTCACCACGAGATGAGAACGCGGACCATGCGCAGGAATACAGACCTTTACTCTGAAAATTCAGCACTGTATGCAACAGACACATGCATTCCCGGCTGAGATCCAGTTGCCCGCACCCCTTTTTATTTTACGTTTTACGAGAGTATGTTGCCATGCCGATGTCACAATCCTTTAAAGACAGCCTTTTTACAAACCTTCCGGAAATTGCAGAGCATTTCGGCACGCCGTTTCACATTTATCACGAAGCCGGTATTCGCGAGACAGGCAGGAAGCTGAAGGCATCATTTTCGAATATCCCGGAGTTCCGCGAATATTTTGCGGTGAAAGCCCTCCCGAACCCCAGGATCCTTGCACTTATGAAGAGCATGGGCTTCGGATTCGACTGCAGTTCCATCACCGAATTGATGCTGAGCAGACGCGCCGGCTGCCATGGTGAGGACATCATGTTCACATCCAACAACACCAGCCTGGATGAATTTCAGGCAGCGGCGGCAGATGGCGGCTGCATCCTCAACCTGGACGATATCTCGCTGATCCCGAAGGTTCCCCGGATGCCTGAACTCATCTGTTTTCGTTATAATCCCGGTCCGCTCAGGACAGGCAACAGCATCATCGGCAATCCGGTCGAGGCCAAATACGGTGTCAGCCACAGTCAGATTGTCGATGCCTACCGCCTTGCCAGGGAGCGGGGGGCCGTACAGTTCGGCCTGCATACGATGCTGGCCTCCAACGAGCTGAACTATACCTATATGGTGCAAACGGCCAGGACCTTACTCGAACTGGTCGAACACATTCAGAGCGAGTTGGGGATACGATTCCGTTTTATCAATATCGGCGGCGGCCTGGGCATCCCGTATCAACCCGATGCCGCGCCTCTGGACATCGACGCCCTGGGCCGGGAGATCACCGGGCTCTTCCAGGCCTTCGACCGCCGAAACGGCTACTCCCCTGCCCTCTATATGGAGAGCGGACGCTTCATGACCGGCCCCCATGGCGTCCTGGTCGTCAAGGCCGTTAACAGAAAGGATATTTACCGGACCTATATCGGAGTCGATGCCTGCATGACCGCCCTGATGCGCCCGGCCCTCTACGGCGCCTACCACCACATCGAGGTCCTGGGCAAGGAAGGAAATCAACCGGCAGAGATCGTCGATGTGGTCGGATCGCTCTGTGAAAACAACGACAAATTCGCTGTGCAGCGCCCGCTCCCACCAATACGGGAGAACGATATTCTGATCATCCAGGACAGCGGGGCGCACGGGCACGCCATGGGCTTCAACTATAACGGCAGGCTCCGGCCCAAGGAGCTGATGCTCAACGCCGACGGCTCGATAGAGCTTATCCGCAGGGCCGAGACCGAAGCGGACTATTTTGCCACCCTGCAGTTCGATCCGGACACGCTCCGCATCGGGAAGTAACCGCAGCCGCGAGGCTCGGCTCAGGGGAAAGTATCACAGGAAACTGCTACAGGAATACCAGACGAGGCACAAGCGCTTATGATCGATATCGATGTCTTTCTTGGGATGGTCACGCAGGCGGTACGCGATAAAAAAGTACCGATTGTCGACCTGATCGCCGTCCAGACCCAGGATCCCTTCAAGGTCCTGGTCGCCACCATCCTCTCGGCCCGGACCAAGGACGAAACCACCGCGGCGGCCGCAGCACGGCTTTTTGCCGTGGCGCCGGACCTGCAGGGACTGGCCTCCCTTACCGAGGAAAAAATCGCTGCCCTTATCTATCCGGTCGGTTTTTATAAAAATAAGGCGGCTTACCTGACACGTCTGCCCGAGGCGCTGACCCGGTTCGGCACTGTGATCCCCGAAACGGTGGAAGAGCTGATCACCCTCCCCGGAGTCGGCCGCAAGACGGCCAATCTGGTGGTGGCCGTCGCCTTCCGGAAACCGGCGATCTGCGTGGACACCCATGTCCATCGGATCATGAACATCTGGGAATATGTGACGACCGGCACCCCTCTTGAGACGGAGATGGCCCTGCGCGATACATTGCCTGCCCGCCACTGGCTCACCGTCAACTCCCTGCTGGTGGCCTTCGGCCAGTCCATCTGCCGCCCGGTCAGCCCTCATTGCGACGCCTGCCCGCTGGAGAAGGACTGCCCGAAAAGAAACGTCACGCCGCGCCGCCCGCCAAAAGCTGTCCAAGAAGCAAGCGCAGACCTCAAGAAATTTATTTCCTGGAATGTCAACGGCATCAGGGCAGTGGAAAAGAAAGGATTCGTCTCTCTCCTCAAAGATCTGGATGCCGATATCATCGCGCTGCAGGAGACCAAAGCCCAGGAGGACCAGCTGTCGGAAGAGTTGAAGAATATTCCCGGCTACACCTCGTACTGGCATAGCGCCGAGCGGAAGGGCTACTCAGGAGTGGCGATCTATTCCCGCATGCAGCCGATGCGTATCCTGCAGGGACTGGGCGATCCCGAATTCGACTGCGAAGGCCGGGTCCTGACCCTGGAATTCCCGTCCTTCTTTTTTGTGACAAGCTATTTCCCCAACAGCGCCGACGGCCTGAAACGGCTGGACTTCAAGCTCCGGTTCAACAGCAGATTCCTGGACTTTGCCCAGGATCTGGCCCGGCAGAAATGCGTTGTCATCTGCGGCGATTACAATGTCGCCCACAAGGAAATCGACCTGACAAACCCCACCAAAAACACAGCCAATCCCGGTTTCACTCCCGAGGAACGGCACTGGATGGACACCTTTGTCGAGGCCGGATTTGTCGATACCTTCAGGATTTTCAACCAGGCCCCCGGCCAGTATACCTGGTGGAGTTACCGCTTCAGCGCCCGGACCAAGGATATAGGCTGGCGTATAGACTACTTCTCTGTGGACCGCAAGCATGTGCAACAGATCGACAACGCCTCAATCCTGAAAGATATCATGGGCTCAGACCACTGTCCGGTGCAGATTGATTTCAGGATGGATGCCTGATCGCTTGCCCTGCAGGCCTGAATCCGGCTCTCAAGGAGAATTTCCGGAATGACCCGAAATCATGATACGATAGACAAATACCAGCGAATACCGGCAAGATGCACGCTGCAACGTTCATCAAACGCTAATAACGAGCTCTCGGGCTCACCACAGGGGAATTGAAAACCATGGAGACCTACTACAATCCAACGGATCTGGGAAAGTTCGCTGAAATCGGCAATGAAGCCCCCGAGATGGCAAAAAAGTTTTTCGATTATTATGCTACCGTCTTTGCCGAAGGTGAGCTGACGGCAAGAGAGAAGTCCCTGATCGCCCTGGCTGTGGCCCATGCTGTTCAATGCCCCTACTGCATCGACGCCTACACCGCCTCCTGTCTTGAGAAAGGCTCGAACCAGGCGGAGATGACCGAGGCGATCCATGTGGCCTGCGCCATCCGCGGCGGCGCCTCCCTGGTGCACGGGGTGCAGATGATCAATAGCAGCCGCAAGATCTCTCTGTAGGCAGACGGTCCGGATCTCCCGCCCCGAAGACAGCAAAAAGCCCATGGAAATCAACTTCGCCAAGACGCTTGCCGAACACCATCTGCACCTGCAGCGCGGGAAGACCACGACGCTGCAGATCAATGTCGGCAGGCTCTGCAATCTTGCCTGCCGCCACTGCCATGTCGAGGCCGGTCCCGGACGCCCCGAGGTCATGGACCGGGCCACGATGGCCGATGTCGTCCTTTTTGCCAAAAGATTCCCCTTCCAGACAATCGACATTACCGGCGGCGCGCCGGAGCTGGCGCCGGGGATTGATACCCTGCTGCGGCAACTGCGGCCACTTGCGGACAGACTCATTCTCCGCACCAATCTGGTTCTCCTGCTCGATGCGCGCCATGCCCCTCTTCTGGAGCTGTGTACAGAGCTGCAGGTGGGGCTGACCGCCTCTTTCCCGTCCACCAATGCCGGTCAGACCGATTCCCAGCGCGGCAAAGGGGTCTGGCAGGACAGCATTGCAATGCTCAAACGCCTCAACGCCATCGGCTACGGCCTGCCCGGCAGTCCGCTCGAATTGAATCTGGTCGCCAATCCGGCCGGGGCCTTCATGCCGGTCGCGCAATGCCAGGCGGAAAAGAGGTTCAGAATGGATATGGCAAGGAGATGGGATATCCATTTCACCCATCTCTTCACCTTTGCCAATGTGCCCCTCGGCCGTTTCCGCCGCTGGCTGGAATCGACCGGCAACCTCGGTCAATATAGGGACAGGCTTGCCGCAGGCTTCAATCCAAGCACCATCGACGGCCTGATGTGCAGATCCCTGATCAGCGTTTCCTGGGACGGATATCTCTACGATTGCGACTTCAACCAGGCGGCAGGCCTCCCCTGCGCGGGCGAAAAAGTCCATATCACCACCATCACCGACCTGCCGGAAGGGATGCCGATCGCCACCGGAGACCACTGCTACGCCTGCACGGCAGGCGCTGGCTTCACCTGAGGCGGGGCCATCTCCTCCTAGTTCGGGAGGAATTCACAAGGGCCGATCGTTCTATCCTGGCCAGTGGCGCAGGGAGCGAAAAGTTGTGCGGGCCGGACGGACCCGATTCTACTTCTTTTTCGCCCTCAGGACTGACCTCCTCTGCCTTTTCCCTTCCTAAAGTTTTCAGACCAACCTGACGAAACGTATTATAAATACTGGCAATGGCAGAGAAACGTCAGGCTTGTTCAAAAAACGGCTGAAGACAACCCGCACTCTCTTCCAGACAGGTGAAAAAGGCGTTTTCAATAGGACCGATATCTCTTGACAAGGCTGCATTCAATGTGAATAACTATCCTATGGATCTGATATTTTTTACCTTTATCATTGATGTTCAAGGAACTCACAGGGGATGAAAATCGTGATTCTATGCTGAACAACAAAACAGTCATCTGCTTTGAACCGGAAGGCCGTCAACTGCGATCCCGGTTTCAAACGTATGCTCCAGCGCAAACAGCCCCCCATACATCCCTTTGTCTGAACTTCTGACCAGGAATTCCTCTTATGACCTCTTCTCCACCGGCCGACAACCAGGCGCCAGGCATCAGCATAGAGCAAAGGCTGCACAATGCCGCAGACTGCTTCCAAAATGGCAGGGCCGAAGAGGCGGAAGAACAGTATCGAGCCATCCTGCTGATCCAGGCCGACCATCCCGAGGCCAACTTTGCCTTAGGCCTTCTGGCCCTCCGGAAGAATCTGCCCTCTGCTAGCCTTCCCTTCTTCGAGACAGCCCTGGACAAAAGACCCGATCACGGCCCTTACTGGATCACCTATATCGATGCGTTGGATAAAGCCGGACAATCCGATCTTGCCAAAGAAACACTCAATATTGCAAAACAGGCAGGCCTTGAAGGCAAGGAGGTGGACGCCCTTTGGGTTCGCCTCAACACGACACCTCCTCCCGAAGCTGCAGAAACTGAAATTTCTCAAATACCGCAATCACCGCAAACACAGCAAGCTCAGACAGACTCTTCCGCAAATGCCTTGAATCCTCGGCAGTCCGACATCGACAATCTTCTTTCGCTGTACAACCAAAATAAATTCACCGATTGCGAAACCCTCGCACGTTCAATCTTAGCAGATTTTCCGGACAATGGATTCACCTGGAAGGTTCTGGGGGCCGTCCTCAAACAACTGGAACGGCCTGATGAGGCGTTAGAACCCATGAGAAAGGCAGTTGCTCTGCGGCCACAGGATCCGGAAGCCCTGAGCAACCTCGGTTGCGTGCTTCAAATCAAAGGACTTTTCAGCGAATCCGAGACTGTCCTGCGTCAGGCACTCGCCATTAAAGGTGATTTTGCCGCAGCCCACAATAATTTAGGACTTGTCTTCAAGTCTCAAAATAAACTAGAGGAATCCGAGAGCTGTTTTCGTTTGGCATTGAAACTTGATCCAAATTATGCAGACGCCTACAACAATCTCGGCAATGTTTTCAGGTTGCAAGGCAGATATGTGGAGGCCGAAATGTCTTTGCGTAAGGCCTTGGACTTGAAACCCGAATGTACAACTGCATTCGTAGATCTTGGGGCCGTCCTTCAATGCCAGGGTCGGATTGAAGAATCTGAAGACTGTTATAACAAAGCGCTGAAGATTGATCCCGGATATCTCCTCGCCTACGAGGGTCTCCTTTTCATATCAAACTACCACCCCGATAAAAGCGGTGAAGAAATTTTCCAGTTATTCATGGAATATAAAAATAAACTCCTCGCGCCAGAAGTATCCTGTGTATTACCGCACAGGAATACGACAATCTCCTCTCGTCGTATTAAGGTAGGCTACGTATCTCCTTCTTTTTTTAAACATCCGGTTTCGTATATCCTTGAACCTCTGCTGGAACATCATGATAAGACGCGTTTCGAACTCTTTGCATACCCTGAAATATGGGTTGAAGACCAACTAACAGCCCGATATAAGCAGTTTTTTGAACATTGGATACCGACAAACAACTTTTCTGACGGCGAATTTGTTGAACAAATTCGAAATGATGGTATCGACATCCTGGTTGACCTTGCTGGGCATACCATTCACAACAGGCTCAACGTGTTTGCAAGAAAACCCGCGCCAGTCTCCTTGCATTGGCTTGATTTTGGCTATACAACAGGCCTTTCTGCCATTGATTATTATCTTGGCGATATTCACTCCACCCCAATCGGGAGCGAAAATCTTTTTTCTGAAAAGCTCTGGAGATTGCCTGTTCCCTCTTTCGTTTATCGTCCCCAACAGGGAATGGGTGAAGTGAGCCCTCTGCCGGCAATTCAAAACAGGTATATCACCTTTGGCACACTAACACGTGCCATTCGCATGAATTATCGAACGATCCGAACATGGTCCGCAATACTCAAGCGGATTCCGGGATCTCGATTGGTAATTAACAACAGCAATTTCAATGACCAGGCGACACAGAAAAGACTGACAGATAAATTTGCGGCACTGGGGATTGATACAGGCCGCCTGGAGATCGGCTATAACAGTCCCCCTTGGGACATTCTGCGAAGCATAGATATTTGCCTGGATTGTTTTCCCCACAACTCAGGAACAACACTTGTGGAAAGTCTCTATATGGGCCTACCCTTTATTACCCTGGCGGGCAGGCCAAGTGTAGGGAGATTGGGATGTTCTATTCTTGAAGGCATTGGTCATCCGGAATGGATTACACAGACAGAGGAAGAGTATATAGAATTAGGAGTAAAGCTGGCTTCGGATCTTGAAAAACTTTCAACCTTGCGAGCCAAGCTCAGACAAGAGATGAAAAGAAGTCCCCTCATGGATGAGAAAGGTTTTGCTCAAAAAGTGGAAGCGGCCTATCAGGAGATGTTTTCTCTCTGGTATAACGCAACGACAAGAACAGTTACAATTGACCAGTTACAGGAAAAAGAGAGCAGCGGCAACAGAGAAGTTTCAACAATCATGCATTTTGTTGAAAAGAACCATTTTGTGCATGAACAAAGCAGAAAACAGGGTAAAGGCCAGTCTAAAACAAAAGAAACTAGGAAAACCCGTCCAAACAGACCTTCAAATACTGATATCCAAAGACTTACGGAACTGTTCAATCAGGGCAAGCGGGATGAGGCGTTCCAACTTTCCAGATCGATGACCTCCCGGTTTCCACATCACGGTTTCGGCTGGAAAATTCTAGGACCGCTTCTTTTTCAACAGGGAATGATTGATGATGCCATTCAAGCCATGAAACAGGCGATCATCTGTCAGCCAGACGATCCCGAGATGCACTATAATCTCGGAATCGCGCAAGAACAATCAGGGCTTCTCGAAGAAGCTGAAAAAACGTATCGAAGAGTTCTGCAATTCAACAAAAACCACGTCAAGGCCCTTTTCAACCTTGGCAATATCCTTGACAAGAACGAACATCCCGCAGAGGCAGAAAAGCTGTATATGCGGGCGCTGAAACTGAAACCGGATTATTTCGAAGTGCTCTGCAACATGGGGAGTATATTAAGAAAACAAGGCAGATTTGACGAATCAATCGATATCTATCAATCGGCATTAAAGATACGACCTGATTCAGCCGAGGCACTTAGCAACCTGAGTCTCGCCTATAAGTTTACAGGCAATCTTGAAGAAGCTGAAATTCTCTGCAAAAAAGCTTTACAGTTGCAACCGGAATTACCTGAAGCGAACAATAATCTCGGCATCATCTATCAAGAACGGGGACGATTTGCAGAAGCAGAACTATGGTATAAAAAAGCTATTGAATTCAAACCAGGTTATTATTTGGCCGTTTATAATCTCGGCAACCTCTTTTTGAGGCAGTTCCGATTTACTGAAACGGTAGAGATTTATCTCCAAGCCCTCGAGTTCCAACCCGAGGATCCAAACTTCCATAGTTACATTCTCTACCTTTTAAATTACTCCCCCGACATAACAGCTGAAAAAATATATGAATTTTACCAGAAATTTAATGTCAAATTCAGTCAGGCATTTCAAACAGAATGGAGACCGTTTACCAATAGCCGCGATATTCACCGTCGGCTGCGAGTAGGCTACGTCTCTCCTTCGTTTAGCAAGCATTCATCGAGACATTTTCTCGAACCGTTATTCGCTCATCATGATAAACACTTTGTTGAAGTTTTCGCTTATGCAGACCTTAGAAAAGAAGACTCATTTACCAAGCGTTACAGATCGTATGCAGATCATTGGATCGATACAATCAACCTCAGTGATGCGGATTTGTCCAAACGGATCAGGACAGATGCTATCGATATCCTCGTTGACCTGTCCGGGCATACGCAAAATAACCGATTGGGAACCTTTTCACGGAAGCCTGCTCCGGTTTCACTGCACTGGCTTGATTTTGGCTATACCACAGGTCTGACAGCAATCGATTACTATCTGGCCGATCATGTAACTGTTCCGGTGGGAAGCGAAGGGCTGTTTTCAGAAACTCCCTGGCGGATTGCTCCCCCTGCATCTGTCTATCGGCCATCGGCAGGTATGGGAGAGGCCAGTCCCCTCCCTGCTCTGAACCGCGGTTATGTCACCTTTGGAACACTCACTAGGGCCATCCGGCTCAATGATCGGACAATCACGGTATGGGCAGAAGTCCTGAAACGGGTGCCGGGCTCACGTTTGGTAATTGACAGCCGTGATTTCGAAGACCAGCTTATGAAAACAAATCTTGAAAACAAATTTTTTGCCTGTGGGATTGGAATGGAACGCCTTGATATCGGATATCACAGTCCACCTTGGGATGTCATCAGGGGGGTAGATATTGGCCTTGACTGTTTTCCAAATAATTCAGGCACCACGCTGATTGAAACCATTTATTTGGGGGTGCCCTATATCACACTAATGGGCCGTCCTTCGGTTGGTCGTATCGGCAGTGCCGTTCTGACAGGCCTTGGCCATCCGGAATGGATAGCCAAGACAGAAGATGATTATATAGATCTGGCGGTTCATCTTGCATCCGATTTACCGAGGCTTGAACATTTACGAAAAACCCTGCGTCATGAGATGGAAAAAAGCCCTCTCATGGATGAACCTGCCTTTGCCAGACAGGTTGAGTCGGCCTATAAGGAGATGTTTAGAATTTGGGTCGAAAAGGAAACTGAAACTCGCCTGCCACCTTACAACGAAAAAAACGATAGCTCACAGGTAAACGCGCTGGCCCCAGGACAGGCTAATGGCTGCCCCGAATCCGTCCATCCTGAAGATACAGAGGAGATCTATCGCTTAATACTGAAGGAAAAACCGGATAATCCTGAGGCAAATTACAACTTAGGCCTTATGGAACTGGATCGCCGACAGTCGGCAAGAGCCATACCCTATTTTGAAGCAGCCATTGATGCACGGCCCGAGCACGGCCCTTACTGGCTTGCATATATCGAGGCCCTCGACAAGGCAGGTCAACGGGAATCAGCCTTCCAGATTATGGAAATGGCGATCAAGGCAGGCCTGGACGGCAAAGACGCTGAGGCCTTGAAATGCCGACTGACGGGAAAGCCATCCGAAACCCTATCCCTTTTGTCCATTCCTGCAAATGAATCCGACGCTTTACCCTCTCCACAACCGCAAGAAAGGGGACAATCAACGCCACCCTCCGAACCTGAAGATATCAACACCCTGATCTCATTGTTTAATCAAAAACGATACGCTGATGGAGAGATCCTGGCTTGTTCCCTTGTTAAACGTTTTCCCGAAAACGGATTTCTCTGGAAGGCCTTGGGCTTCATACTAAAATCGCAGGGCCGATTGGAAGAAGCCGTATTGGCCTTGCAAAAGTCAATACTCCTCTCACCGGAAGACCAGGATATCTCTGATAATCTCGGCGATATCCTCCATACACTGGGCAGATTTTCCGAAGCTATAGCAGTCTTTCAACGATCTCTGGAACAGGCCCCCCAGCGTGCCGAAACCCACTATTATTTAGCAAACGCCCTCTTTGCCGAGAGCAATCTCCAAGATGCTGAGACCTCATACAAAAAGGCCCTGGAACTCAAACCGGATTTTGCCGAAGCTCTGGGTAATCTCGGCAATACCCTGCTACGTCAAGGCAGGATTGAGGAATCAGAAGCTTGCTATCGCCATGCGTTGGCCATCAACCATGATCTTGCAGAAGTCTGCTATAACTTCGGCAATCTGTGCAAGGAACAGCATCGGCTTGCCGAAGCCCAAGACCAATACCGGAAGACTATCAATCTCAATAACTCCTACGTTAAAGCTCACTGCAATTTGGGTATCACCCTCCAGATGCAGAGACGCCTCGATGAAGCCGAAGCCTGTTACCGCAAGGCTTTGGAGATCCAGCCGGATTTTGTCGAGGCGCATATCAATCTTGGAGCCTGCCTCAAAGATCAGGGCCGATACCTGGAGGCGGAAAACAGCTATCGCATGGCCCTGACTTGGGAACCTGATTCTGCACTCACATACAACAACTTAGGTTCCGTTCTCAAAGAGCATGGCCTGCTCTCTGACGCAGAGCAATGCCTGCGCCGGGCCCTTGCGATTAAACCGGATTATGTCGAGGCATTCAGCAACCTCTTATTTTTACTTAATTACCATCCGGACATGAATGCCCAAGAAATTTACGCCGAATACAGGAATTTCAACGCCCTATTCGGCCTGCCTTTACAGTCGGAATGGCAGAATTTCAGCAATAACCGCCGAAAGGACCGCCGCCTGAAGGTCGGATATGTTTCGCCTCAATTCCGGCAACACTCAGTCCGTCATTTTCTGGAGCCTTTGCTGGCTTGCCATCATAAGGATCAGGTTGAAGTTTTCGCCTATGCAGACGTCAGCATTGAGGATGCTTTCACTCGACGATACCGGTCATACACAGAGCACTGGTGCACAACGGCATCTTTCAGTGATTCAGAACTGGCCCGGAAAATCCGAGAGGACGGCATCGACATTCTTGTCGATCTGTCAGGGCATACGGCCAATAACCGGTTGGGTGTTTTTGCCCGCAAACCAGCTCCGGTCTCCTTGCATTGGCTTGATTTCGGCTATACGACCGGTCTCACGGCGATTGATTATTACCTGACCGATGAGGCCAGTGTCCCGACTGGAAGTGAAAATCTTTTTTCGGAGAAGCCCTGGCGTCTCGGAACCCCTGCGTTCGTTTACCGGCCTGACTCAAACATGGGTTCTGAAAGCCCCTTACCGGCATCCGATCACGGCTACATAACCTTCGGGACCCTGTCTAGGGCCGTTCGCATCAATCACAGAGTTATCCGCGTCTGGTCAGAGATCCTTAAACGGCTTGAGGGTTCGCGGCTCATCATTGACAGCAGCAATTTCCGCGATCCGGCCATGCAGGAAGAGTTGGCGGATAAGTTTACTGCCAAAGGGATCGCCCGGGACCGGCTGGTAATCGGTTTTCACAGTCCTCCCTGGGATGTTTTGCGGAGCCTCGATATAGGTCTGGACTGTTTTCCCCATAACTCCGGCACCACCTTGATTGAAACGCTCTATATGGGAGTGCCGTATATTACTCTTGCCAGTCGGCCCAGCGTCGGCACGACAGGGAGTTCCCTCCTGAAGGCTATTGGTCATACCGAATGGATAGCACAGGATGAGGAAAATTATATCGAACTGGCAGTAGCGCTCGCTGCTGACCCGGAAAAACTCAAAATTTTGCGTGCAGGTCTCCGCCAGGAGATCGAGGGAAGTCCTCTCAGGGACGAGCAGAAATTCGCCCATCTTATAGAGACCGCCTACAGAGAAATGTTCGAACAATGGGTTGATAGTAGACAGCCGAAAAACCAGCAGCATACCGGAAACAACAAGACAAGAAATCAGAGCCAGGGAACAACCAACGCCCCCAACCCTCCTTCAGAAGAAACCAACAGGCTTATTTCACTCTACCAACAGGGAAATATTGCAGAGGCAGAAACTCTTGCCCGATCTCAGATCCAATCTTTCCCCAAAAACACCCAGGCCTGGAAGATAATTGGCGCCATCTTCAGGCAGCAAGGCCAACTCGAAGAGGCCTTGTCGGCCATGGAAATGATAGTAAAACTCTGTCCGGACGACCATATCTCCCTGAGGAATTTAGCTATTCTTCTCAGTGACTTGGGGAGATTTGCCGAAGCAGAAGCGATTTGCCGCACGGCATTATCCTTACGCCATGATTACGCAGAGGCCTTCGATACTTTGGGAGTCATATTCAGAGCAGAGAATAAATTTCCGGAATCCGAGAGCAGTTTCAGAAAATCGCTGCAATTGCAGCCGGATTCCATTAACGCCATAATCAATCTCAGTCTCGTCCTGAATGATCAGGAAAAGTTCCCCGAGGCAGAACTCTCCTGCCGCAGGGCCTTAGAACTGAAGCCGGATTCTGCCGAAGCCTACTGCTGTCTCGGCACCATCCTCAAAAATTTAGAGCGGCTTAGAGAGGCGGAAGAGGCCTGCCGACAAGCGCTGTTGTTACAACCCATTTATGCAGCTGCAGCAAATACCCTGGGAAGTATTTTCAGTCAGCAGGAAAATTATTCGGGTGCAGAATCAGAGTTTCGACGTGCGTTGGAGGCCGACCCCTTATTTGTTGGAGCTTTGCATAATCTTGGTATATCCCTGTATAATCAGTTCCGATATGTCGAAGCTCAGACTTGTTTTCTGCGGGTGTTAGAGTTAGAACCATCCCATGTTGATGCCTGTTATGATTTAGGAAACTCCATGCTTCGTCTGGGGAAAAACGAGGAAGCAGAAGCCTGTTATCGAGCAGTCTTGAAAAATAAGCATGACCATTCTAAAGCGATTGTCAATCTGGGGCGCTGTGTTCATGAACAAGGCAGACTGGCAGAGGCGGAAAAGATCTATCGAAACGCCCTGCGTAGCGATCCCCACTCCGTCATTGCTCTCAACAACCTGGCCAACACGCTTCAGGAACAAGGGAAATTTAATGAGGCTGAAAAGATCTTTCGCTCTCTTATGCAGTCAAAACCGGATTTTGCAATGGGATTAAGCAATCTTCTGTTCCTGTTAAATTATCATCCAGACAAGAATGCAGAAGAAATATTTCAGGAATATAATGGTTTTGAAGAACGCTTTGGACGCCCTCTTCAAAACGAGTGGAAAGCTCACCTCAACAATAATGATAAAGATCGTCGCCTGAAGGTAGGGTATGTTTCACCGAAATTTTGTAAACACCCTGTCTGCAATTTTCTTGAACCGCTGCTTGCCCATCATGACAAGAAAATCGTTGAACTCTATGCGTATGCTGAACTACCGAATGGAGAGGATGGTATAACGGAGCGGTACAAATCGTACATGGACCACTGGATCCCAACCCATTGCATGACCGATGCGGAAATGGCTGAACGTATTCGAAGCGATTGCATTGACATACTGGTGGATCTTGCCGGACATACAGAAAATAACCGACTGCTGGTCTTTGCCCGTAAACCTGCACCAATTTCTCTGCATTGGCTGGATTTCGGTTACACAACCGGTTTGAAGGCCATTGACTATTATTTAGCAGACAACGCCACCGTCCCCCAAGGGAGCGAAGAGTTGTTTTCAGAAAAGCCTTGGAGAATCGCAACCCCCTGTTGCGTCTACCGGCCCACCTCAGGGATGGGTGAAGTCAACGCCCTGCCTGCAATCTCGAGGGGCCACATCACCTTCGGATGTCTGAGTCGCGCTGTCCGTATCAATCATCGGGTCATCAATGCTTGGGTGAACATATTGAAACAGGTCAGCGGGTCGCATCTCGTCATAAACAGCGGCTCATTTAGAGATCCGGAAATGAAGCAACTTCTGGCTGATAAATTCGAAGCTCATGGCATCAAGCGCAATCGCGTGGAAATCGGTTATTACAGTCCACCCTGGGATGTCCTGCGAGGCATAGACATAGCGCTGGATTGTTTTCCCAACAATTCAGGCACAACTCTAATCGAATCAATCTATATGGGAATCCCCTTTATTACTCTCACTGACCGTCCCAGCGTCGGCCGGACTGGCAGTGCAATCCTTGAAGGAATTGGCCACACTGAGTGGATCGCGAGTTCTGAGGACGAATATGTTAAACTAGCGATGAAACTTGCTTCCAATCAGACGGAACTTGCCTCAATAAGAACCCGCCTGCGCCAGGAATTACAGGGGTCACCATTCATGGACGAGCCTGCTTTTACCCGCAAGGTGGAGGCGGCATATAGAGAAATGTTTATTCAATGGTGCGAGGAACAACAATGAAAGCGGTCATTCTTGCAGGCGGTCTCGGAACCAGGATTAGTGAAGAAACCCATCTTAGACCAAAACCTATGGTCGAGATCGGCGGCAAACCCATCCTCTGGCATATCATGAAGGTGTATTCTGCCTACGGAGTACATGATTTTATCATTTGCTGCGGTTACAAAGGATATCTCATCAAAGAATATTTTGCGAATTACTTCTTGCATATGTCAGATGTCACCTTTGATATGTCAACAAACTCAATGGAAGTGCACCAACGTCATGCTGAACCTTGGCGGGTAACACTGATCGACACAGGTGAAGATACCATGACAGGAGGACGATTAAAAAGGGTCGCCAAGTACGTTTGTGAAGAGAAAGCATTCTGCTTTACCTATGGCGATGGTCTTGCCAATATAGATATTTCCGCAACAATTGATTTTCATCTATCTCATAACAGGCATGCAACAGTAACCGCAGTTAAACCACCAGGACGTTATGGAGCACTTACTATCACGGGGGCGACAGTACAGGGATTTACTGAAAAACCAAGGGGTGATGGGGGGTTGATCAACGGCGGTTATTTTATCTTGTCTCCCCATTGCCTGGATCGTATTACGGGAGATCAAACAAGTTGGGAGGGGGAGCCCCTGGCAGGTCTTGCAGCGGACGGCCAGCTCATGGCCTTTGAGCACACAGGATTCTGGCAGCCAATGGACACCCTTCGCGAAAAAAATCTGCTCGAAGATCTGTGGCAATCGGGCAAGGCGCCCTGGAAGGTATGGTGATGCATAGAGATTTTTGGAAAGGGAAACGGGTGCTGCTCACCGGACATACCGGTTTCAAAGGGAGTTGGCTGGCCATCTGGCTGCACGAACTCGGAGCAAGAGTGACGGGTATCTCCCTGCCGCCAGTGGCCTCGCCGAACCTGTTCTCCCTGGCAAGAGTAGAAACGCTCATCGACAGCCGCTATGCGGATATCAGAGAGGCGGGACAACTCGCGGCCTTTGCAAGAAACGCCTCGCCGGACATCGTTTTTCATCTCGCAGCCCAGCCTCTGGTACTCACCGGCTACCGGCAACCCCTCGAAACGTTTGCCACCAACATCATGGGTACAATTCATCTGCTGGATGCCCTGCGCCGGATAGACTCCGTCAAGGCAGGCATCATCGTGACCACCGATAAGGTCTATCACAACCGGGAATGGCCCTACCCGTACAGGGAAGATGATGCCCTGGGCGGCCATGACCCGTATAGCGCCAGCAAGGCCGCCGCAGAGATTGTTACGGCAAGCTATCGTGATTCCTTCCTCGGAGATCGGGGTGTGGGTATTGCTACAGCCCGAGCAGGCAACGTAATCGGAGGCGGCGACTGGTCGGAAAACCGCCTTATTCCCGACGCCATCCGGGCCTGGGAATCCGGGAAGCCCTTAAAAATTAGACGTCCGCTGTCAATCCGGCCCTGGCAGCATGTCCTTGAGCCGCTGTCGGGTTATCTGATCCTGGCCGAAAAACTCTGGGAGAGGCCGGACTTGGCCGGGGCCTATAATTTTGGTCCGGAAACAGACTCGGCGGCAACCGTTCGGGAGGTGATTGAACTGGCGATGAAGGGCTGCAACCAGGCCGTGGTGGAATGGGGAGACTGTGATGAAGGGCCGCACGAGGCGGGCTTGCTGGCCCTTGAGACTTCCAAAACAAGAACAGTTCTGGGGATCAGACCGAAATGGCCGCTACCGGAAGCCATTGGCCGGACGATGAACTGGCATACACAGCTGTCACAGGGAGCCGATGCGCAGGAACTCTGTCTTGCTGAAATTGCCGATTTTGAGGCCATACCATGAGTCGATTCACCATCACCCAGACACCACTTGCAGGTCTCAAAACAATTGCGCGGCAACGCCTTGAAGATGGCAGAGGATTTCTGACACGGGTATTCTGTGCTGAAGAGCTCTTGGAATCAGGCTGGAACGGCCCTGTTGTACAGATCAATCATACCCGCACCTTGCATAAAGGCACAATCCGCGGCATGCATTTTCAATTTCCACCCCATTCTGAAAAAAAACTGATCTGCTGCCTTACAGGCGAAATTTGGGATGTAGCTCTTGATATCCGAGCAGACTCCCCCACCTTTCTGCGCTGGCACGGCGTCAGGCTGTCCGGAGAGAACGGCATGAGCATGCTTATCCCCGAGGGCTTCGCCCACGGTTTCCAGGCGCTTTCCGGCAATGTCGACCTGCTTTACTGTCATTCGGTTGCCTATATGGCCGGGGCTGAAGGAGGATTGAATCCTCGGGATCCGAGGCTCGCCATCGATTGGCCAGCAGCCATTACTGAAATATCGGAGCGGGATCTCTCCCACCCCTTCATCGATTCAACCTTTACAGGAGTCAGGCTATGAACTGCCGTCATTGCGGAGCAATGCTGCGCCTGCCCTTCCTGGACCTCGGGTCGGCACCGCCATCAAATGCCTACCTTACCAGTGAGACCCTGCACGCACCGGAGCAATGGTTTCCTTTGAGGGTGATGGTCTGCGAACAATGCTGGCTGGTTCAGACCGAGGATTTCTCAAAAGCAGAGACTTTGTTTTCCCCCGATTATGCCTACTTCAGCTCATTTTCCGATACCTGGCTTGCCCATGCGGAAAATTATGTTTACTCCATGATCGACCGTTTCTCTCTGGGTCCACAGAGCAGAGTCATCGAGGTCGCAGCCAACGACGGCTATCTCCTGCAGTATGTGCAGGAGGCTGGAATCCCCAGCCTGGGTATTGAGCCGACCTCCGGTACGGCCCAAGCCGCTAGGAAGAAAGGTTTGAACATCATTGAGGAATTCTTTGGCAGGCAGTTGGCACAAACCTTGGTCTCGGCAGGCCAGTCCGCCGATCTGATAGCAGCCAATAATGTCCTGGCTCATGTCCCCGATATCAATGATTTTGTGGCAGGATTTTCTCTGTTGCTCAAACCCCTCGGAGTCGCCACCTTTGAATTCCCCCATCTTCTGCGTCTGGTCCAGGAACATCAGTTTGATACGATCTATCACGAGCACTACTCCTATCTTTCCATCACAGCCGTTGCAACCATACTCTCGAATCAGGGTCTGGAGATTTTCGATGTGGAAAAACTTCCCACCCACGGGGGCAGCCTGAGAGTGTATGCCCAGAGGGCAGATTCAGGCAATCAGCCGTACAGCAAGAGAGTTCTTGAACAGATCATTGAAGAAGAGGCTGCTGGCATGAAGACGGCGGCCTTTTATGCCGGTTTTCAGGGCAGGGCCGAAAAAGTAAAAAACGACCTTCTTCTTTTTCTTCTCAAGGCCAAAAGCGAGGGATTGACCGTCGCAGCCTATGGTGCAGCGGCTAAAGGCAACACGCTGCTTAATTTTGCCGGGGTCAAACCGGACCTGCTGGCCTATGTGGCCGACCGCAATCCCGCCAAACAGGGAAAATTCATGCCCGGCAGCCGAATCCCCATCGTCGACGAAATGCATCTGAAACGACACCGTCCTGACCGGGTCCTTATCTTGCCGTGGAATTTACAGGAAGAGGTGAAGAAACAATTGGAATATATCCGGGAATGGGAGGGGCAATTCGTGACCGCCATCCCTCAACTTGTTTTGATTTGAAATGATGTTAGCGGCTATAATAAATATCAGCCAAAAGGCAATCAACTTCAATTCAGCAATTCCTGCATCAACAAGGGAGCAAGACTTAAAATGATTAATGACAATACAAAAAAAATCTTATTTTTGATTGCACCTTCCATCAGTAAACAGCAACTCATTGAAACCGGAAATCGCGCGGAACGAATTGAATTCATCCCGCCTTACGGCCCACTCTCGATAATCACTTATGTAAAAAATAGAACTAAACTCGCATTTGAGTTTAAAATTCTTGACCTAAAATTGCTGTGTTATGAAATGATGCAAGCTGGTAGGAGTGAAGAGGAACTGACAAATTACGTTTCAAAATATATTAAAGATTTCAACCCGGATTTCATCGGTATCTCTGCATTGTTCAGCATTTGTTATGCTCATATCCCATGGATTGAGAATGCTATAATACAGTCAGAAAGCAAGTCTGTCTGCATACTTGGCGGGGCCTTAGCAACAGGTTCCTATGAAGAAATCCTAGAAAATTTCCCGAGAATTCAAATCATCTGCTATGCCGAAGGCGAAATCCCGTCACTTGCTCTGTTCGAGGCCGAAGAGCCATTGAGAGCATATAAAACCAATCCAGCAATCGTGACAAGAGAAAGCCTGCGGTCCGGGATCAAACCAATCCCCCAGTATCTTGAGCAATTAGACACGACCCTACCATTCGATCTCTCCTACATAGATTTTGAAAAATATCAGGGAATCCTTTACAACGAGAAGACACCCAAACCAAAAGCCGCGCAAATTGATATAATTACTTCAAGAGGCTGTCCGTTTAATTGTGTTTTTTGTTCCTGTCATTTGATGTACGGGAAAAAAATCAGATTTTTCAGTGTAGAAAAGATATGCGATGAATTACAAAACTACTTCAACTTAGGTATTAGAACTGTTCGTTTCTATGATGAGAATTTTTTCTTTGACAAGAAACGTGCAATTATGATTCTTGAGAAAATCATATCATTTAACGATGACACACTGAAAATTGAATTTCCAAATGGAATGATGACGGCACGTATTGATGAGGAAATGGCATGCCTTCTCAAAAGAGTCGGCCTTGTAAAGGCCAATCTAGCAGTTGAATCGGGTTCCTCCTACGTCTTAAAGCATATTATTGACAAGCCAATCGATAATATGGTTATTTCAAGGGCAGTAAAGGCCTTAAAAAATTACGGAATTGATGTTGTAATTTATATTGTCACAGGCTTCCCCGGTGAGACGGACATCCATAGAGCAGAAACTCTCAAATATATCAAGACACTGAACCCGGACTGGGTCCAGGTCACGGTTGCAACACCTTTTAAGGGAAGCAGACTGTATGAGATATGCGAAAGGAACAATTATTTGTCCGGCTATGATATAGCAACAATTTCAATGAAAAAGTGCCTTATTAAAACACCAGAATATCTCCCATCCCATATTGAAGAACAGGCCTATTTAATGAATCTGGATTTTAATTTTATTTCAAACAGCAATCTCATGCATGGGAACTATGAAAAAGCCTTGACCTATTTCAAGGATGTACTAAATAAATTTCCCAAACACGCCTTCGCCCATTTCAGCACACACCTTTGCTATGAAAAGCTTGGCCAAGAGGACTTGGCGGCCATGCATTTTGGAATATTTGACTCCATAATCAATGAAGATGACTTCTGGAAAGAATATGCATGCAAGTTCAACCTGCCCCTGCAATAATTCAGAATCTGGACAAATGGAAAAACCATATGGCCCAACACCCAACTGCATATTCGAAAAATTACCGGTTTCCAAAATACTTAGAAAGGTATGAGCCATTTTTTTGAAGCAAAATTGCTTGATTCACCTGACTAAAAAAATGTCACATATCATTTGATTACAAATATACATACAAAAGGTCACATCTTCTTTGAAACCATATAATCAAATCAGACCGTGTCCGATCTGTTCATCAGTAAAGGCTGATAGTATTGTAACAATGGAACTCGGAGGTTTTGTTCAGCATTCATTTGGAAAAAATCTCAATATTCTGTTTTGCAGAAAGTGCGGTTGGTGTTCAATGCTGTCGAGGGTGGCACAGAAGCGGTCTCGCGCTACTATAAAGAAGAGTCATTCTACGCGGTTCATCATGGAACTGGGAGTGGTGGAACAACTGCAGAAGACATTAGGCGATATCACAACTCTAAACAGGTTTTGCTTCCACATATTTCTTCCAAGGATGCAGAAATTGTTGATATCGGATGCGGTCAAGGCGGTTTTCTTGCATCTCTCCGCGATGAAGGTTATTCTAATCTTACCGGAGTCGATGCGTCTCATGGATGTATCCCTATCATTGAAAAAAAAGGAATCACAGGCATATATGGCACTCTTGATGCAATTCCTTTACCCGATAACCAAATTGACGTTGTCACACTTTCGCATGTGTTGGAGCACCAGTATTCATTAATATCCGCAATGAATGAAATCCGACGAGTTTTGAAACCCGGTGGCCTGTTGTACATCGAAGTGCCTAACGCTATTGCATATGATACGACAGCGAATCAAGAAGTGTTCTGGCTTGGGCTGAAGGAACATATAAACCATTTCACTAAGGGCCACCTCGAGTACCTGCTCCACCAAAACGGTTTTTCTATTATTACGGTCGGCATGACAAGTGTCACAATCCCAGCATTGTACATCATTGCCAGAAGTGAGAATAAATATAGCGTTGAGGTTCCCTCTTACTGCTGCATACAGGCCGGAAAGGATGCGGTAATACACTATTATTCGATAAAACGCCTCCAATTCAAGCAATTGAAAGCCTGGATTGATGTGATTATGACAAACTCACGGTACATTTATTTTTGGGGACTGAGCTTCAACATTTTGACCCTCAGTAAGGAGTTAGGGCTGAGCACCTACAACAACATTTTTTTTGTTGATAAAAATACGTCACTCCACAAGCTCACCATCTTCGGACAATCAATACATGATCTGACTGTTCTGAACAATGCATCATCCCAAGATTCAATCGTCCTAACTGCATCATCCCACCGGGTTTCCATGATGAGATATATCAATGAACATGCCATCGCAGGAACAGTGTATCCGCTAGGGGGTTTTGACTTTTTTATATAAAACTGAACCTCCATTGATATCAATTAACATGCATAATCATTTATTAATATAGCGAAGCAACTCGTTAGCGACAGGTTTTATGTCTACACATGTTCGATTTCCACATTTTTCACATATATCCATATCGGTAAAATTTTGTTCAAGATGTTTGATTCGCAGTCTTCGCAGTTTTTCGCCATCAATAATCTCACCAATAGTTTGCTGGTTAATATCGCCTACCTCCAATAATTCTGTAATGTCCGCGCAGCACACGGAAACTCTCCCGTCAAATTTTACATATAACGAAAAGAAAGGAATTTCACAAGGTTCGTTAATCGCATAAGTTTCCTTTGTACTACCAATTGGTAATATAACTACTGGCATCCCAACAATATGAACATAATTACTATCTTTAGCCAAATCGCCATACGTCTCGAATATTGTATCCATGTATTTTTTTGTAACGCCGTAAGCTTGCTCATCTGTTGGCAATGGGTATTTAATAACTAATGAAACCCTGCCCTTAACTGCTTCAATCTTATCTATTGCATAGATTATATTGTTGTGTACCGTACGATACAGATCCTTTCCTTTAAACTGCTGGTAAAGTTCGGGATCTGCAGCATCCAACGAAACACGGATTTCATTTACACCACTATCCATAAGTTTATCAAGAATCGCTGGCGTTAACATTGTGCCATTTGTTGTAAGCCGAATACTCTCTGCAATCTGTTTATCATATGCATACCTGATAAATTCAACTATCTGCTTGTTCAATAATGGTTCACCACTACCATGTATTTGAAGTTGTTTTAATTTGTAATTTAATGTGGTCATTTGATCTACAAATTTACGAAACAGTTCCAATGACATTACACCCTTGTATTTTTCTACGTTTTTTATTCTTCCAGAATGTAAATCGCAAAAACTGCATCTCAAATTGCATTTTGAACTCGGCTCCACAACAACTGTAAGAATTTGATTCTCCCTGACAGAAGCTAGAAGACTTCCAAGTCGTGAATGCGCCTTTGTCTTATCTTTTGCTTCCTGAATTTGAAACATAGCCAGTTCCTCATTTAGTAACAATCCGCTCCCCGAGGCCGACATCGACATATACCCCAGAGGTCATGATTTATTTATCTCATTTATAGAATCCGTGATAACAAGCTGATAATTTTTTTGTCGATAAATCGCTTTGTATTCATTAAAAATACATATATTTCATACATTTGGAAAGGCATAGATAACCGCGCCAGTCCCACACCAGCTGTGCAATCTCATTGAGATCCGATAATCAGGCAGTTCAGTCATTAACCATCGAGGCAATCGCCACAGACCATCGGCTGTATGATAAGAAGTCACCGCAAGAATTGGTCGCTTGCTCCTGATTGTCTCTTTCGCCCCTTCCAAGGCTGCCAATTCTCCCCCCTCTAAATGCAACTTGAGAAATGTCGGAGAGATCCCAAGCTCATCAATTGTCGTTAGGGTGATTTCCCTGTTACCAAGCCCAGACACCTGCGACGCATATCCCAATCCTTCAAAAAACTGACGGGTCTCAGATTTATTCCCGACAGCATTTGCAAAAATTTCTGCCTTTTTGCTAAACCCTGTAGGTGCGTTGTCAACCGTATGTCGTAACTGCACGAGATTTTCCGTATCTGGTTCAATCAACCACACTTTCTCCAATTCGTTGCCAATAAGATCGAAAAGCCTCAATGAAACCTTTCCATGGTGAGCCCCGACATCGGCAAAGGAGACAGGTTTCGACATCTCCTGTAATACTTCAGGAATAAAGAACCTGTTATCACAAGAAACTGGAGCTCGAAGAAAAAACCAGTCTTCCCTCAACAATCTCCAGGCAATAAACTGCAGATGATGAGCTCTGGATATTTCATCGGACCACGAACACAATACATCCTTGAGCTTCAGGAGATCATTATGCTCAAGTTTATCCACCAGCCAGCCATTGCTGAGTGGATGCCGGTCTCGATAGGTCTCGGCAAGATCATAAAAGGGTACCAGATGCCTCCATCCTTGCGCCTTCAGACTCTCGGCAATCGTTGTATACGGTATCGTTGCAATGCAGACAGCAAGAAGATCATTCCGTTTTCGGTCAACCGGAACTTCTTCCGGCAAAAAAATTCTCTCACCCTCCCACACATTGCTATCTTGCAACGCACGGGCATTGGCATCAACTACGAAGTCAACATCAATGCCAATCTTACGGCAATAGTCTCTGGCCATCCTGCCAAAATCACCAGCACCGTAAAGTGTCAAGGGTCTGTCCACACCGGAAAATCTGGCAGGTCTGGCGCGGTGAAGAATTTCGTTCAACAAGTCGAGAGATTTGTCTTTATCTATTTCAGTCTCAATGTTCATCACGGCAAGTCAAATTGGAAAGTTTTTGTTTAAGATCAAGATCTTCAGGAAAATAGTCAGCAAAATGTTTCAGACTTCCCTTAGTATCTTCAGTTATTAGGACCCGGTCAGGTCTCCCCAAATGAATCCGTTCAATCTCTTTTGGATGTCGGCAAGCCATGAACCATTCATACGATGAATGTCCAAGTACCGCAGAAAAATCCTTCTGATTTTTCGTACAGGACAGAACCCGGTCATAATAACCGTTCATTGTATCGCCCATCACCTCAGGGGTATATTTTTGAGCAACCATTCTTGAAGCATTTTCAGACATCCTTCGCATCTCTTGCTGATTTTCATAAAGCCATGAAATGGCAGCTGAAAATTCGGATTTATTCCTAACTATCAGCCCGGTTTTCCCATCTTCAACGAGGATGCTCTCTGCAGGATTATTTATAACAATGGGAACAGCACCTACGGACATCGCTTCAAGCAAAACATTTTCAGCAGTTCCATAATGTGTTGGATTGAGAAGATAGACGAAGATATCAATATCTTTTAATACGGTTTCTGGGTCGACCGTGTATCCTCTAAAGGATATAAGTCCTGCTCGTCCCGATTCTCTGCATTGCGCCAGAAGGGGCTCTTTATAGGATTCATCACCCCAGATCTGAACATGGAAATCATTCAAAGTCACGCAGGAGAGGTATTCGATAAAATCCGGATGCAATTTGCTGAAATTCAAGCTCCCCATATATCCGAAACACAACTTTGACGATTTTTCCTGTCTGTCATATCTCACTCCGGAAAACCCAACGCCACTGGACACAACCCCCAATCGGTCTCTGTCCTGCTTCGTCAACTCACGAATGTTTTCGGCCTGCAGCGAACAGCGAGACGTAAAGATAAAACACTCGGCAAGACCAACCAATCCCGCCGGTATCACTGGCGAATGCAATCCCGAGACATGACACCAGGCAAGCATTCGGAATGGAGGGAGATAACGACTACAAAGAAAACTGAAGAGCGCGGGATGGTTCCACCATTCTAATTGGACAATGTCAGCTTTTGAAATAAGGCTATTTATAAATTTTCCAGATGGCTGGATCATGACCTCACATCCAGAGTCCAGTATCCTGTCTAAAAATTGTCTATTTTCAGGAGATTCCAGGAGGATAAAGGCATGCTGAACGCAGGCCTTAGTCCCATCGACAAGAGAGACCATGGCCTTTCCTACACCTCCTCCCATATGGGGCATTATGTGCACTACATTTTTCTTCGGCAAAACGTCACCAAGGATATCAAGGTATCAAACATTTTTTTTGTAGTGAATATAATAAAAAATCTTCATTGTCGAAAAGATGGAAGAGAATATCCCGCAAGGGAATGAACTGCTGCTGATAAAAAGAGACTGATGAATATTTTTTCAATTTTAACCAGATTCAATCCGAGTCAAAGAGAGTTTGGCCTACCTTCTATGATCTACAGTCATCAACTTTTCACCCGTCCGCTCAGAGAAAATCTATATCAATGGCTCAAAATATTCCCTACAATATCTGCCTCCTAATCTTTGCAAGCAACTTTTCCCTATAAAGATCAATGTCATCAGGTAAACAATGAGTCAACTGCCCGCACGAGGAACATACGATCATCCCCTTTCTTTTCCCCTCCAGATGCTTAATGCGAAAGCTGTTAAACTCCTGTGAATCCCAGATTTCTTTAAGCGAGTGTTTTTTTGCATCACCAATTATAAGTTTACGTTCCCAGTCAAGAAAGCAGGCACTGACTTCTCCCCCGGCATTGACCGACATGCCGTAAAATATGTATGGGCACACATCGGTTTTTGAAATAGGTTGTTGATAGATCCCTTGAGATATTTTAATCCCAGTCCTCGCTTCAACATCGAAATCGGGCCAGCAGGGGGCGAAGTTTTCAATGAATATCCTATCGCAGCAATCCCCAAAGGTGTCATAAAATTCTTTTTGCTGTGAGTCTGAGATCAACTCTTTTGGTATTTTTATAACAATTTCAAGTTGTCTCTTGTGTTCATACAACCATCTGACATTCTCGACAAATTTTTTAAAATTAAACTTATATTTTGTAAAGTTGAGATATTGCTCATCATTCATGCCATCAACGGAGATATTGATTTTATCCAAGCCTGCTTCAATCATCGGCTCAACGGTTTCAGGATCAAGAAATGTCCCGTTTGTCGTCGTATCAATATAAGGGACATTGCCGCTTTGCTTGGCGTAGGCGATCATCTTTGCCAGATTTCTATTTAAAAACGGTTCGCCATCCTTATACAGACGCAGCACCTTAATTTTATCCGGAAACAAGGCCAATTCATCAATTATTTTTTTATATAAATCAAAATCCAGGACACCTTGATATCGTCCACAGCTCCGAATCAGGTCTCGGTCACCAGTGGGACAGAAAGTGCACTGAAAATTACAGGCGCTTGAAGGATCGACAAACAACACAAACGGTGTTGCGAGAGGAATGACATCTTGAAGAGGAGTCCTGTCCTCGAGATTGATTCGCGGTCTGATTTCTGCTTTCATGGATCATTCCTCCGTAACCTTGATATTTTTCTCACCCCAAAATTCCATAGGCTCATAATCGGGATAGGGATAATAACCGACGTCAAGTTGTATATCCCACCCATTCTCATAGATCCAATTCTCTACCAAATTCCGGACAGAAACCGGCGTTCCCGAACAGATATTAATTGGCCCCACCGTTCTCTGTTTCAGAGCCAAACAAACTAATTGGCGCGCAACCTCGGTTACAGGCAAGAAATCCCGTAATTGCTTACCGCCGGACATTTGAAATTTTTTTTCTTTCCGGTGTACAGCCTCCTTAAGTTGCGAATACAATGACGCTGAGCATTGGCCATCTCCATACATATAAAACAATCGGGCCCAGGTCAGATTAAAAGGCAACTCCTTTCGGAGAAATTCCAGTTGCTTCCGCAATGTATCCTTTGCAAATCCATAAACCGTTACCGGGTATGTCTGAATATTTGAGGCAAGAGATCCTGATTGCATACCGTATTCAAGGCATGTCCCTGCCACAATGAGGGATTTGAGCCCTTGCTGGATCAGCCCTTTTAAAAAACGGTAGTGTATTTGCAATTCACTTTCGAAATGATGTAAGGACCTATAATTTGGTAGCCCTTCCCATGCTAAATGTATAAGAACATCAGGCTGTTTGATCATATTAAACGATTCCTGGTCAATGGTTGACACATCAGCAAATACCCATTGTCCATTATTGAGGGCAGGCAAACATTTCTTTCCAGGCCGCGCAAGAGCAATTATCTCCGAACCTGTTTTTGCCAACTCTGCAAGCACATACCTACCTATAAAACCCGTAGCACCAGAGACGGCAATTCTTTTTTTATGATGATCTGGCTTCATAAGCATTATGGTCCAAAAAGAAAAATATGGATTTTTATTTAAATATGCTATTCAATAGAATAAAAGACAAGAGATTAATAAAGATTAAAATCCTAGAGAAGGATTGTCTCTTTCTTTTATCTTATACGGGGAAATTTTTTAAAAACAGAAATGCATTTTCCCTAAACTTATTTCCTTCGCTTGTCGATAAGAGCGCTGAGTACGAGAGAAACAACCCTTTAAAAGGAGGTGGCCCAACAGAAAACATAACGGAAGCTAGTTAGTGATTATTTTTACGTGGCAAGGACGCCGCAGCAGTACCTAAACAGAATATTCATGGAGGAATATTATGTTAGACATCAACACAAATACAATGTCCATCCAGGCCCAGGATAATTTGTCAACTTCCCAGGCCTCTCTTCAAAAATCCATGGAACGTCTCTCTTCCGGTCTTCGCATCAATTCAGCAGCTGATGATGCCGCCGGTCTTGCTATTTCAGACCGTATGACCGCACAGGTCAACGGGTTGGACCAGGCAACCATGAATGCCAATGACGGTATTTCTCTGGCCCAGACGGCTGAAGGGGCATTGACCCAGACGACCAACATCCTTCAGACAATCCGTGGTCTGGCTGTTAACGCAGCCAACTCCACCAACAGCGCTTCTGACCGGCAGTCCATGCAGGCAGAAGTCAACCAGTTAACCTCTGAAGTAACCCAGATCGCCACGAGTACACAATTCAACGGCACAACGCTTCTTGACGGAACCTTCACATCCGGTCAGTTCCAGATAGGTGCCGATGCTAACCAGACAATCTCCTTTGGCATTAACTCAGCCACAGCCGATGCCCTTGGAAATAATTCGTTATCCACCAACAATACTACGGCAGCTGAGGGTATCGAGGTTGCAACAGCTGCCGCTGCAACAGCCTCAAAAAATAATGCTGCGGCACAGACACTGACTGTTGTCGGGGATCAGGGATCATCCACTGTTAACGTTACAGCGGGTGAAACTGCATCCGCTATTTCAAACTCGATCAATGCAGTTTCTGCCACCACGGGCGTATCAGCAACTGCAGACACGCAGGCAACCATTGGCACCGTTACTGCTAATGGCTCTTTATCGTTTAATTTACAGGGATCAAACACTACTGCGGTCAATATCACAGCAACTGTTTTGTCCAGCGATTTGACAAATCTGGCCAATGCCATCAATAGTCAGTCAGGAAACACTGGCATCACCGCCACCTTGAGCGCTAACAAGGCAAGTGTTAGTCTTGATCAAGCACAAGGTGATGATATTGTCATAAGCGGTACAGCGACAACCGGCCCCTCCTTCACATTGACTGGAGGTAATACGGGCACAACTACTGCGGCTCCTACTACTTCAGGTCAAGTACTTGGTGGTTCCGCGACTACTATTGCGTCAACAGTTGGAGGAACAGTTACCCTTTCAAGTGATCAGGGATTTAATGTATCGAGCAGTGTGGCGGCCTCTGCTGGTTCTCTTTTCAGCGCTGTCGCTTCCGGAGCAAACGTCAGCACCCTGGCATCTGTATCTGCAATCAATATTACTACAACTGCAGGAGCAACCCAGGCCATTAACACCGTAGATGGCGCCCTCTCCCAGATTGACGGAATCCAGGGCGGGCTCGGCGCTATTCAGAATCGTTTTCAGTATACAATTTCCAACCTGTCCAACGTGTCCATGAATCTTACTGCCGCACGCAGCCAGATTCTTGATACCAACGTTGCCCAGGAAACCTCAAATATGACGAAGGAGAATATCCTGCAGCAGGCCGGTGTAGCAATTCTGGCCCAGGCAAATCAGGCTCCACAGTTGGCTCTTACACTTCTTAAGTAATACGGAGTTTAACCACAATCTGGAGGGCTTCCGGCCCTCCAGATTACAGACTCATTTTTTAACGTAAACTTTTTGGAGGTAAGAATCATGTCATCGCCAATTTCGGGCTCGACCATAACGGGATCATCTTTACAATCACTGCCGAAGGCATCCGATCAGGTTGATACAAATCGGAAAACTGTAACGGAGGATCCGGCAAACAGCCAGGATAGTACGAGTAAAAATACGCTTTCATCGGTGGAACTCCTCAAACAGATCAAGGCAATTACTGAAAACGGGCAGTACGCGGTAAATTTTCAAACTGACAACAAGACGGGAAAACTGGTAGTGAAGGTAATCAACACTGCAACCCAGCAGGTTGTGCTCCAGATTCCTCCGGAACAGCTTATTGGTGTAGATCAGGCTCTTACCCAGTATGAGGGGAATTTTGTTAATACAAAATTATAACATCACGACCTTAGTATTTTTGTCGTCTCCCCGAGTAAAGGGATAAGGAGGCAAATATGTCCAGTACTTCCGCAGTAAGCAGTACGAGTTCAACAACTGCTTCGACTACCAGCGGGCTGGCCCCTGTAACCTTCAGCGGGCTGGCATCGGGTTTGGATACCAGCAGTATCGTCGCCAAATTGATGGCTGTTGATCAGGAACCTATTACCGCTCTGCAAAATCAAGAGACTGCATCGACCAATACGCTCAAAGGGTATAGTGCACTAAATACCCTATTGAACACCTTGCAGACCTCTGTCTCCGCCATGGATCTGACGAGCGAGGTCAACACAACGGATGCAAGCACCAGTTCCGGAGCACCCTTTACGGCAACCTCGGCCAATGCCTCCGTCGGAAGCTACAATATTGCCGTCAGCCAGCTTGCCCAGGTTCAGAAAGATATCACAAGCGGATTTGCATCCCAGACAGACAGCGAACTGGGAACAGGCACAGTCACTGTAAATAACCAGACCATTACCGTTGACTCGTCAAATAATTCCCTGCAGGGACTTCAGGACTCAATCAATGCGGTTTCAGGGACCACGGGCGTGACCGCCAGTATTATTAATGACGGCAGTAGCACAGATCCGTATCGTCTCCTTCTGACCGGCCAAGATGCATCATCAAGTTTTAATATTTCCAGTGCACTGACGGATAACGGAACATCTATTGGAACAAGTACGGCAAGTGGTACCATAACTGGCGGCTACGCATCCCTGACAGACAGCGAATTCGGAACAGGCAGCACTATCACCATAAATAATAAGAACACAAATACCCCTCAGACCATAACTATAGATTCCTCGAACAATTCGCTGCAAGGACTTGCAAACAGTATAAATGCCCAATCTGGAACGACAGGGGTGATCGCTAGCCTTATAAACGATGGAAGCAGCACGGATCCATACCATATTCTTCTGACAAACCTGGATGGCTCAACAACCACTGTTAATCCTATTACAGTTTCCAGCACTCTGACAGATAATAGCGGAAGTTCTGTTTCATTAAGTCCAAATACTTTAGCTGCAAACATCACCGAAATACAAAAACCCCAGCAGGCAAATCTCACAATTGATGGCGTCAGTGTTGTCAGCAATTCCAATACGGTTACAAATGCGATCCCTGGTATTACATTGAATCTGAATGCCGTAAGCACCAATACAGGAACAAGCACGACGCCCAACTATACAACCTCACAATTGAGTATTTCCTCAGATACAAGCACACTGGAAAAGAACATCAACACCTTTGTAACCAGCTATAACGCCATCATCAATTGGATTAATGCCGGCTACACAGCGGCCTCCAGCGCGACGAGTTCATCAGCTAACCCGGCAACTGCGTCTGATCCGACTGACGCCCAGTTAAGCCAAATCTTGATTGGCGATCCCACAATAAACAATCTGAAGAACGATCTCCAGTCTATGATATCGGGCTCTGCAGATTCCAGCAGCAGCACAGACGGTATTAATAATCTGAGTTCAATCGGTATAACGACGAATCTGGACGGAACTCTCAGTGTCGACAGTACGACCCTCGAGAATACCCTGAGTACTAATTTCAAGGGAGTAGGGGATCTCCTTGCGGGAAACGGCAATGTTGGATCAACGGGTTTAATGCAGCAGTTCAACACCTACCTGCTCAATCAAACCTCACCGCTCACAGGAATGTATGCAGAGCAACAGCAGACCAATAGTACCAATCAGACCAATCTCAGTAAACAGATTACGGCTAAACAGCAGGCGCTTAATCAGGAAGAAACGACCATGAATGCCCAGTTCACACAAATGGAATTGCTGATCAGTTCTCTCAATTCACAGAATAGCTACATTACTACCTTGGACAATCTGGTAGGCATATCCAGTTCATCAAGTTCATCCAGTTCTTCATCCTCTTCCGGTTAGCAGAAAAATCGGCACTCGGTGAAGAGCAAAAAAAAACAACCTATATTCAAGGATAACACCAGATGAACCCATATAACAACTACCAGGAAAATCAAGTTTTGACAGCCTCTCCGGAACGGATCCTCCTAATGCTCTATGACGGCGCGATACGATTCACTCGCCAGGCCATAGCCGGTATTGAAAATAAGAATCTCACACAGCAGCACCGTGGAATCAAAAACGTCATGGCAATCATTACGGAATTTGCCAACTCTCTTGACCATAAAGTTGGGGGCAAGATTGCGGAAGATCTCGCCGCCCTGTATGGGTTCATGAACAGGGAATTGCTTGCAGCCAATCTCAACAAGGACGTAGAAAAACTGAGGGGCGTGGAAAGACTTCTGATGAATCTGCGGGAAACCTGGGGAGAGGCGGTGGAAACCAACAGGCAGGAAAAACTCATCGCCAACAGGGTTGTTGCCGTTGCATCAGCCACAAACGGGGCTATGAACAAAAGTTACGCCCCCTTTTCCGTGTCCGGTTGACATCAATATGAACGAAGCGATAGACATGCAGAAGCTAAAGGAAAATTTCTTGTTATCCATACAATCCTATAAGGAGATATTGGATTTCCTGAATAAACTGGATCAGGAGGTAGGTACCGCTTCGGCCTCCAGCTTGTCTGAACGCAACAATACCTTAACGGAATTACAGAGCAGAGCCACACAAATCGATCAGACCTTGATTGAACAATTATCCAAGCAAGCAAAGTCCTCGGAAATTCTGCAACCACTCGATGATCAACGACGGCGTCTGGTTGCAGAGATCCTCCTCGTTAATAAACGGGTCACGGAAAAAGCCAAGGCTGTACGGTCATATCTCTCCTTTGAGATGAAAAAAATGCGTACAGGTATGCTGGCTATGAACGGATACGGTCAGCAGCATCAACTCCAGCAGGGGCGTATTGTTAACAGAAGTTTTTAGTGCCCCTGCTTGATCTTCCATCCCTCTCCTCGCTGGACAAAAACATCCCTCCATCCACTTATAAGACCGATGCGCACTCTCCATTGACGAGTCGGTACAGAAGGTACTTGATCTGCTCTTTCTCGGAAAGTCCCTGCGGCGCACTGGCCCTGTCATACAGGTCAGTGCCTGCCGAATCCGCCACCGCCGCCGTGATCGAATCCACCACTGCCGTGATCGAATCCACCGCCGTGGTCGAATCCATGCCCGTATCCTTCATCGTGTCCGGAGCCGCCGCGATCATATCCATCGTGATCATATCCGCCGCGATACCCCGGTGCATGCCAATAACCGCTCCTCCAGACCCAACCGCCCTCAAGCCAGATCCAGCTCCCGTCTATCCAGTAGTAGTCCGGTCCCGGCATTACGACAACCGGTTCGACCAGCGGCGGCGGCTGGGTTCCTGTCACAACCGCTGGAGCCGCAGGGCTGACTATTGTCGGAGTATTGATCATGAATACGATGATCTTTTCACTGACACCGGCTTTCTTCAGATCGATAATGTCAGCAGTCGTGAGATGGTAGACCGAATGGGAATTCCGAATTTGACTGATGATGATATCGTCACCGATCCTGGCCTTCACCATGGCTTTAATATCCATAATCGATAACGTCTGGACCTGTTGGACCTGCTGCTGGGATTGCACCTGCGCCTGCTGGGCTTGCTGCGCCTGGTCAACACCGTGTCCGATCGCGCCCCCTGCCACTGCGCCGACAACAGCCCCCACAGCCGCACCTGCTCCTGGGTTCCGGGTCGTGCTGCCGATAATCGCGCCTGCAGCTCCACCGGCAAGCGCCCCGGTGGCAGTGTTATCCGGCTGTCCCTGCGGGGTCATACAGCCGGCAAGCGATAGACCTGCCAGCGCCATTGCCAGAAATTGCCGGTAATATTTCATGTGCTTCCTCTCTTGAAATACAATAATCAATGCTCGTGTACACGGCAGCCGCAACCCTCTGACGCATAAAAGTCTCGGGAAAGCAGCGGCAAAAAACCAGAACGGATCCCGTACCTTGATTGCGGAGTATTCAGGATTCTCCGCAGCTCACGAGGTAAGACCAGGTAAGCGGATCTTCGAAAAATACCGGATGGACACAAAGCCTGCACCTTTGAAGAAGATACCCGCAGACAGTATTGCAGAGCGGCACTTTAACCGATTGCTCTTCGCCTGCAGGCATCTGCCTCGTAAGATATTTATAATCAGGATCAGCCCTTCATACCATGTTGATCAGCCCTTTTATGATGGTGCTTGCCATGAAAATGATGCGGCAAGCCTGCGGCAACTGCCTTGTCGTGGAGGCTGTTTTTCAGATCAAACAACTCGCCTGAGACTTTGGCTGCAGCAATAGGATCGGGAGTCTTGCTGTGCATAAGAGCCCGTTTTTCAGCCTTTTTCACGGCGATCTGTCTCCGAAGATCTTTGGTATCCGCAAAGAATTTCTGAAATTTGGCACGCATTTCCTCTTTCTTTGCATCCTTCCCGCCCTTATGCATATCAGCAAACAGATCCGCTGCCTTTGCCTTGTCCTTCAAGGATGCTTTCAGATCAAAAAGGTCTCCGGCAGACTTCTTTACAGCCTCTATATTCGGAGTCTCACTGCGTACCAAGGCGGATACTTCCGCTTTTTTCATCACTATCTGCTTGAATAGATCTTTATTATCCTCCCGAAACTTCACAAATTTCGCTTTGGTTGCATCATCCATTTTATGATGGTGCCGGGAATTTCCGCCCTGGGCGGCGGCCTCTTCAGCCGATGCCTGATGCAGGCCTGTCATGCCCACTGTTGCTGCCAGTACTGCCGCCATAAGAACCGTTTTCAGTTTCATGCTGGGACCTCCCCCAAAATAATAGTACTCGTTAGGCTCCATAGATATAATGGAAATCCACTAATTAAATCCAATACCAGGGAAAAGAAAACCCTCTGTCACGCCCCGGCATTTCTTCTCTAAATTTGCAACAAACACGCCACCTTCCATAACGAGAATAAAAAAAATAATTATAAAAATATAAGCACACTAGAACACCCCCGGAATCGAACCTTGAAACCTGCATGAAGAAAAAATATCCACCTTGAAGGGATGGGTGTATCTTTTTTTTACAGGCGCAGGATCAGGGAGGGAAGAGAGGAACCCGGCGGGAAAAATTGATTTCTCGCATTGCAATACCCCGGAATTTCACTGTCGATTTCTTATTCTTGTCTTCTTTTTAAACAGCATTGATGTATACTATGCTACAATGATTTTCACGGCATATCCTAAAGAATAGAAGCGTGACAACCGAGGAAAGAAGAGGTGCTCTGCAAATTTCCGGGCAACCTCGTTGAGGTTCAATTTGACGTACATCACAAAAAACAGGCTGTTCTTGGATGAAACAAGCAACACCTCAGATCCCACTCCATGTTGGTTACCTGAATGAGCAATGAAATACACGCTGCAGAATCGCTTATGGGATTGGCCCGACTTTTCAAAATGGCCTTCGACGGTGCAGATCTTACCCCTTTGGGACAATCGCTGATAGAACGGGCCGGGAAAAATCCTGACGATACGAACGCCCTTTTGGATCTGTCAATCCTGTTGCAGCTCAAGTACAGTCCTGAAATCGCTCTGGGGGTGCAGGCTCAGGCGCTGGGTATACGAACCCTGTACCATCTGCCTGCACGAAGAGCGAACGCGTTCAGGCTTCTTGCCATTATGGCTCCAGGAAATATCATGGCCAACACCCCGCTTGAGTTTCTGGCAGAAGGCGCGGATTTCTCCTTGGATATGCTCTATATCGGCCCGGGACTTGCTCCGCCCCCGGCCCTTCCGGAATATGATGCCGTCTTCATCGCCCTCTGCGAAACAACCGAGAACCGGCCGATTCTTGAAGAACTTATGAAAAACATGGACAACTGGCCTTGTCCGGTTATAAACCGCCCTGCCGACATCCTTAAAACTTCCAGAGAGGCCGCCCCCTTTCATCTCGCCTCCGTGGCAGAGATACTGATGCCCGCTTCCTCTCGTGTCGGCAAAGCGAGCCTGGCCGAGAAGACCGCTCTTGAAACACCTTTTATCATCAGACCGGTCGACTCTCACGCAGGCCACGGCCTTGCGAAGATCAATGACCTGCATGAAATCCCCGGCTACCTTGAGACCGTGAAGGATCCGGAGTTCTTCCTCTCGCCGTTCATCGACTACCGGAGTGCGGACGGGCTCTACAGGAAGTATCGCGTTGCGCTCATCGGGGGCAAGCCCTACGCCTGCCACATGGGGATATCCGAAAACTGGATGATCCATTATCTCAATGCCGGGATGACGGAAAGTCCTGAAAAACGTGGGGAAGAGGCGCGGTTCATGGCCGATTTCGAGACGGAGTTCGGCGAGCGTCACAGGGCGGCGTTCAACAGCATGTATACGCTTCTCAATCTCGATTATCTGGTCCTGGATTGCGCCGAGACCAGGGACGGGAAATTGCTGATTTTCGAGATTGACACCGGAGCCGTCATCCATGCCATGGATCCGGTCGAGATTTTCCCCTATAAGGTGCCTCAAATGAAGAAGGTTTTTGCAGCCTTCCATGATATGCTCGAAAAATTATCAAATGAATTCAAGAGGACATAAGATCATCGAACACAGATGCTTCCCGGAAACCCTTGAACTGCTGATCAAGGGGGGAGACTCCAGGATCCTGACAGTTGCAGGATTGAATGAATATGGCTGCGGCCCCTGCCCTGACCCTGGGCTGATCTCGTTCGGCTCTTCGACGGCATCCACTATATCCGCGTCCGGATTTGCTGCAGCCGACTCCCTGCGTAAAAAGATCATCGAAGACCTGGATACCTCGGCCTACGATCGCGAATTCAACCGCATCAGAAAAGAGTTCATCGCCCTGTGCGGACTGACGAATCTTGACAGACTCGAAATCCTGTTTGCAGCATCGGGGACGGATGCGCATCTGGTCGCTTCCCGCCTGATTGCTCCGGAAGGCATCATCATGGCCGAACGTTCAGAGACCGGACGAGGTGTGCCGGCCGCCCTCGAAGGCCGCCACTTCAGTACGCGATCGGCCTATGCGGAAAGGCTCACGCAGGGGGAGGCCCTGAACGGGTGCGGCCTTTCTCCTGTGTCGGAGGTGCGCATCCGCAATGCAGACGGGACCCCCAGGGATGCAGCAGAGGTTGATGCCGAAATATATCGGCAGGTCAGGGACACAGCCGGCAAGGGCAACAAGGTGCTGCTCGTCCTTGTCGATGTCTCAAAGACCGGAATGATCGCCCCCAGTCCTGTCTGCGCAATGGAATTGAAGGCGGAATTCCCTGAGCTGGTTGAGGTTCTGGTGGATGCCTGCCAATTCAGAATGGCGTCCGCAACCCTCAGAGCTTACCTCGAAAAGGGTTTTATGGTGGCGCTCACCGGTTCCAAATTCCTGACCGGACCGGCATTCTCCGGCGCCTTGCTCATCCCCGGAACTGTCCAGCGGCAGAAAACACCGGGATCTCTTTCCGACTACGCATCCCGATTCGAGTGGCCCGGCAAAATGCGGTTCGGCTTTTCAGGAAGCGGAATCAATGCCGGCCTCCTTCTCCGTTGGGAAGCGGCCCTGGCTGAATTCCGGGCCTTTCGAGACATCCCCGATGCCCAGGTGCAAAAATTCCTCGCGCAATTTGAGCATGCCATCAGGCTTCGCCTGGGAACGGATCCGAATTTCGAAGAACTGCCTGTTCCGGCCATTGACCGCCGTCCCTTGACAGAAAAACACTGCTGGGATCAAGCCCAGACCATCTTCCCTTTTCGGATCAAGAAAAACGGCCAACGTCTGGACCCAAAAGAGACCAGCCGAATCCATACATTGCTCCAGCAGGACCTTTCCCCTCTCTGCGCTCTTCCTCTCGCAGGCTTACGCTGCAGCCTGGGACAGCCCGTCAGCTGCGGCGAAGGTGACTGCGCACTGCGATTATGCGCCAGCGCCAGACTGGCGGTAGAGGGGTTCAGACATGCGGAGGATGTGATAGAACGCGCCAATGCGGTGCTCGACAAGGCCGTCATGCTTCTTCACACCTTCTGACGGTCTGCCGCAATGCTCCGGCACGGAAATTTTGCACTTTGATTTTTGAATCATTGATGATGCAGGTGTTTGATGATAAGCTAAAAGGAGCTGCATCAACGAAGTCAGTCAATGCGGACCAGGCAGAAAAATACAATTCATTCGCACCGTTCATACGATCATGGCTATTGAAAAAGATATCATTGAAAGCATTCCGGATGCCAAACCTGTACGGATCTTCCTCCCGCTCCTGAATTCCCAGGAGCACTACAGGATGCAGGGAGTGTATCACAAGGCGATTCCGCCCCGCTTCACACTCCTTTTCAAGGCTGGCGCACTCCCCGTCGATGCTATCGACACCAAGAGACCCTGTATCGTCACTGTCGACATGGGCGGTCCAAGTATCTCGGTCGAGGCCATGATCAATGAAATAGCAGATCCTCAGCAGTTGAACATGATCGTGCAGAAATCAATCAGCCATGAGCAGATGCGGGAATTTTTCCGGGTCGATGCCAACATCAGCATTATCAGCAATTCCTTTCATCCTGAATTTTTCGGAGAACAGGACAATCCCTGGAGCCTGCCCGGAAAGACCATCGATATCAGCGGGAGCGGCATCCTGGCCACATTCACCGAAGCCCCGCCGATGGATAGCCAGACACGCCTGGAAATTACGATCCCTACCATGCCCCCCGAGACCATTTCCGTGATCGCCCATCCGGTAAGAATGCAGAAAATCAATGAAAATCAGTATGAAGTCGCCTATCATTTTGACGATATCAGCATGGAAAACAGGGACAAGATCATCGGCTGCTGTCTGTTTATCCAGCGGACTCTGCTTCGTCTCAAGGTCCGGGTGAAAGATTCTTGACCCGACGCTCCGAAGGGCCGCCGTCACGCTCTCCCTTCGTATCGCAAGAGACCGGCCGGCGGTTCAATTGATGGCTGCCGGATTGACGCGTGCCCCTTTCTTTCAGCAGACGCTGGCCTGACGGATATTTTTTCGGCTCCTTTTACAAAGCAGGAAATAATGCGGCAGCATATGCAGGCGCGGCAAAAATTTCTTCGAATCACGGCAGGCGCTTGCAAGAAAACCGGGCTCGTCCTATTGTTTCAATAAAGTGGCTATGAATACAATTTCCCCCCTTACATCCGCGACCAGCCTCGGCACCACGACACCCCGCTCAAGCGGGCAGCCGAACTGGCAGAGATCCTATCAAACCGGCGATACGTTCAAGGCGACCGTGCTTGAGAGCGAGGGGCAAAACACCTTTCTGCTGGACATCGGCGGAGAGAGTGTCAGCGCCCAGAGCACGGCTACGCTCATACCGGGACAGACCCTGCAGCTGCAGATGGTCTCGTCCTCGCCGCAACAGATAGAACTGAAAATAGTCCCCAGCGCCCAGCAACCATTTTTCGGCCGCTCGCTCACACTCATAGGCGAGAATGTCGATCTGTCGGATCTCCTGCAAAATCTTCACCAGACCCAGCCATCTCCTGCCGGAAGCCAGACAAAAGGCACTGTACTGGAGGAAAACGGGCCGAATTCCTACATCATCGATATTGCAGGGACCCAGGTCGAAGCCCAAAGCGCCGCGACGCTCACACCGGGGCAGACCCTGCAACTCCAGATTGAACCCGCTCCGCCGCAGATTGACTTACAGATCGTCCCCAACGCCCAGCAACAGACTCCCGGCGGCTCCCTCACCCTGACAGGCGACACGGTTGACCTGTCGGCCACCCTTGCAGGCCTGCAGCAAGTGACGGCTGCCTCTCCTGAAAATGTGGCCACTGCCACCGTGGAACAAGCCAACGGTCAGGGGGCGTATACCCTTGATATCGGTGGCATGAAGGTCGAGGCCCAAAGCAGTGCCACGCTTGCACCGGGCCAGGCCCTGCAGGTCCAGGTGGAAGCCGCCCCACCGCAGATCGCGTTGAAGATCGTTTCGCCCGTCCAGCAGCAGGTTCCGGAAGGGTTCCTTACCCTGAATGGCGCCGACGATGTACTTGAAACGCTTTTTACATCCCTGCAGCAAACCGAATCACTCCCCTCCATTCAAGGTCTAAGCCCCGAATCACAGAATACTTTGATGAATTTCCAGTCTGTCCAGCAGGAGGTGCAGTCCGGGACAGAAAGCGGCGCGGCCTTGAAACAGCTCGTGGACAGGTTGGGACTCGGCATGGAAAACCAAGTGGCGAAGGGCGACACCGATAGTGCCTCCAAGACGCTGAAGGCAGCCCTTCTTGAGGTCACCGATGTCTTCAAAGATTCAGCCGGCATAGCAGATATAAGCCACCGGCTCATCGGCACCCTTGAAGTCTTCCAGATGGCACAGCAGCATCTGGAAAATTCAGCCAATTTCATTACCCCTCTCCCCTTGCCTTTCCTGAAGCAGGGATATCTGACAGTTGAAGACTACGGAAATATGAACGAGGGCAGCACAAGCGAAAAACGCTATCCATTACGTTTTTCACTGCATCTGACCGTATCGGACCTCGGCAATCTCAGGATCGACTGCCTCCAGTATCAGGACGGCCTGTATATACGGTTTAATACGGATTCGAAAGAAAAATCAGACTTTGTGGAGTCGTTCAGCGACGAATTGAAGCAGGCGATTAAAAGCACGCCTGTGCGCGGACTCTCCTTTTCAGAGACGGCTGTTAATCCGACCACCGAATTAATCCAGAGACTGTACCCGCAGGGAACCTCCATACTGGATACAAAAATATGACCAAAGAAAACACCCTCGAAAAAGCCGTCGCCATTCTCTACGACGAAGAAAAAAGCTCCGCCCCGCAGGTCATTGCCAGCGGCAAGGGGCTTATCGCCAGAAAGATCATCGAGACAGCAAAAGCTGCGGGCATTCATATCCGCGAGGATGCCAATCTGATTGAACTGCTGGCCAAGATCCCCATCGGCAACGAGATCCCTGTCGAACTCTATAAGACCGTGGCCGAGATGCTGGCATTTGTTTATCGAGTCAACAATAAGTACCGGGAAAAAACAGGGCGTCCCCTCAGGTAGAAATTTTCTACGCTTCTCATCATGCAGCCTGCGTAAAAACCCGGCCAAAGCGCAGGGCCGCATCAACCAAGGCATCGATATCGCCAGTCCCTGTACGGTGATTGACGATAGCCGCACGGATAGCCAGGCATCCCCGGATGGTGGTTGTGGAAGGCGCGGCAAGGCCCGACTCCTGGATTGCAACCACGATTTCGCCATTGACCCGGTCCGCATCCTCGCAACGGTACCGGAAACAGACGATGTTGAGGGCTACCGGCGCCAGCAACTCCAGCTCCGGGTTTTCTTCGACTCGGGTTTTCAGATATGCAGCAAGGGCGCAGGTCCCCTCGATCATCTTTCCCATGCGTTCTGTGCCGTAAGCCTTGAGAGTGAACCAGGTCTTCAGTGCCCGGAACCCCCGCGAAAGGTCCGGCCCCAGATCGCAGGGCCATGGCGCCCCGCCCGCCATGCCCTTCGCCGACTGGTGCAGGTAGGCTGCCGGCAAGGTAAATGTCTTCTGCAGCCAGGCCTGATCCCGAACCAGGACAAAACCGGCGTCGTACGGCACCTGCCCCCACTTATGAAAATCAAATGCGATGGAGTCAGCCCGTTCGATACCTGCCAGCAGCGGAGAAAGCCGCGGCGACAATCGGGCCAGGGCGCCAAAGGCACCGTCAACATGCAGCCATATCCCTTTTTCGGCGGCAATATCGGCAAGAGCCGCAATATTATCAACGGCTCCCACATCGACTGTACCGGCAGTACCGGCAATAAAAAAAGGGGTCAAACCGGCACTGCAGTCCTCGGAAAGAGCTTTTTGCAGGTCATCGAGCCGCATCCGGAAATTCTCATCCACCGCGATCATCCGTAAGGCGTTGCGTCCAAGACCCGCCATATCCATGGCCTGGGCAATGCAGCGATGGGCGCTCAAGGACGTATAGGCCGTCAGACGAGGAGCCATGCCAGTCAGGCCCTCTTGGCGCACGCCAACACCCAGAGTGGCAGTACGCGCCGCAAGGACAGCCAGAAAATTGGCCATGGAGGTGCCGGTCACAAACAGGCCGCCTGCCTGTTCAGGAAAGTCGAACAGCTCCCGCATCCAGGCCACAAGTTGCCGTTCCACCTCAAGAGGTATCTGGTCACGCCCGCCAAGATTGGCGTTCAGGCCGGCGGCCAGCATCTCGGCCAGCATCCCTACGGGAGTACCGCCGCCATGGACCCAGCCCATGAATCCGGGGTGGGCATTTCCGACCGCGTAGGGCAGGATATCGTCCAGGAACTGCTTATGAATTTCGTCAAGGGAGCACGCATCATGCGGAAGGGGCTCGCGAAACCGCCGCCGGACCGCATCGGGAGCCGGTTTCCAAACCGGCCGGTTCCGGAGATGCTCAAGGTAGTCCAGCATGTCATCGAGCATACGGTGACCTTGCGCGCGGAATTCCGGCCAGTCATCAGGATCAAGAGAATCTTTCATTGTTTTTGTATAATGGAAACAATTTCAGGCCGCACTGTTTCCGGTTCGAAAAGACTGATAAACCCATCGAGGGCCGCTACGACAACTGTCCGATTATGGACATGCACCACTTTCCCGGGGCTATGATTGTGCATCTCCGGCCAGCCGACGGCCCGCCTTATGACCAGCCATGTGTTATCGACTTTAGCCAGACTCTCAGTTGCCCCGAAGGCTCTGATATGCCGCATGATACTCTCAACCGGACTCTGAAAATTGACGACACGGTCTGCGATTGTATTTTTCGGCCAATAACTTCCGCCTTGTTGAGGCGTTGCCTGATCCCACAACGTGAGAAAGTTTTCGGCAATCCGGGCGGCTAATTTTTTACCAGACATTTGCACCTTGAGACTGAGACTCTCATGGCATTCGTCAGGTTCTAGAGAAAAAGATTCAGCCGCAAGAATATCGCCCGTGTCGAATTCCGGCGCCAGACGGTGGCATGTAACGGCCCAGGTCTTTCGATTTTCCAGAATAGCGCGGTGAAGCGGGTAAGGACCGCGCCCCTCAGGAAGGGGCGAACAATGGAAATTAACAGCATATTTCAAATATGGCCGCCAATCACCAATCCGCCAGGCATGACAGGCCACGATAAGCGCCTCGCATCCCTGCTCCTGAAGCACACGCATATCACGCTCGGTGATGCGGGAGAGTTGAATGGCCGCACGATGCTTTTCTGCAAAGGCACAGACTGCCATATGATTATCTATCGCATTGGCTATCGGCATGGAAAACAGTGTGACCGGCTTCCATCCGGCATTGACGAAGGCTTCAAAAACACCAAGGTAGCAGTCAGCTGTCGCAATCGCAAAACGCATATTTTTCACCTTGTTTGCATTACTCGTATTTGCCGGATGAAAATGCCGGTCGAAATCTGCTCACAGTACAATCTACAGCGGCCTGTGATCAGCCCATAAATCCACTATGACCTCTCCATTTTAGACATAAAACGTGCCAAAATCATCCTCACCAACCATCAGGCTCTGCTATGCGGTTCACCTCACTCAAACAATACCTGCCAGGCGATAATGAAGTCAAGAGGCGGGAGGAAATCGCCGCTCTGAAAAAACGGCTGGAAAAAATCAACGAGCACGGCTAATAATGAAGCGATTACCGCTATCGCTGAAGAATTTTCACGAATCACCTTCACAGGCTCTGAAAAGAGACGTTCAGGGACGATTCATCAGGAACACCCATAAGGAGATGAACCAATGACCGGATGCATTTTCTGTAAAATTATCGCAGGAGAAATACCTTCAAAAAAACTCTATGAGGATGATGATGTGCTGGCTTTCTGGGATATTTCGCCCCAGGCCCCTGTTCATTTCCTTGTCATACCCAAAAAACATATTCCCCGGCCCGTCGATGTTACGGATAAGGATGATCGGCTGACAGGAAAACTTCTCCGTATCGGCGCCCAGATCGCAAAAGAGAACGGGGTCGAGGATGACTACCGCGTGATTTTCAATAACGGCGAATCAGCCGGTCAGGTTGTCTTTCACCTGCACATGCATATTCTTGGCGGAAAGAAGAAACCCTGGCCGATGTAACGATCAGTGAAGAGCACTTACGGACAGAAGGGGAGGGAATTCCGTAAACCCAGAGTATAAGGATCACGTTTCCTTCGGTTTATAAATACGTATGGTTCAACCGGCATCCATCACCGTAAAATTGACAGTCGGGACTGATCCTTTTGCACGCACTGTCAACGACTTATAACCTGAGATGCTGGCAAAAGGACAAAAAAAAGGCAGAGCCAATTGAATGGCCCTGCCTTGGTGTGTCGATATGCGGCAATCCGGAATCAGGCTTGTTTTCTTCTGACCAATCCGGCAAGACCGACTAAGCCGGCTCCAAAGAGAACCATGGTGACGGGTTCAGGAACGGGATTGTATAACTGATTCTGCTGATTTACACCATTATTCACAATGTTGATCACCTCGGTACCATATGATTGATTCTGCAACGAAGGGGTACTCAAGTAAGTCAGGTAATCATTATACCAAGGATAATAATTTTTGCTACCAGCTTGAGCGCCAGCAATTAAACCAGGAGAATAAGGGGGACCAGACCCCTGCAGACTCCAAAGGAGCTCTTGAAAATCCGCCTCCTCTTGGTCGTTTGTCATTGACGTTGCGAAAGCCCCACTCGCGTACAGATAATAGAGGTAGTCGACAGCGGGTTTGAGTGTACCAGTGCCAGGTATCGATGGTGAAGTCGAAGTCCCGGGTGTCGTCCAAGAAGGGTCGGTGGCTATGCCAACCTGATTTGACAAAGATTGAATTGTATCCATTTGCATATAACCAATATACACGTTGTCTTGAATACAAAAACTTTGCAGGCTGCCGATGGGGGAGCCGCCTGATGTGTATACATTGTATGTCATTATCCCGGCAGAATCATCACTGTTATAGCCAGTAAGCTGAATCAGGTCTCCGGCTTCAATGGCAATTGAATCTGCATGGGATACGCCGGTAGTGGCTATTACCAACAGTGCAGAAGCAAGTCCTGTCAAAAGTGTCTTATTCATCTTTATTGTGTTTTTAAATTTAATTGTCAAATAGGACAGAGGACTGTCAATCAAATTTGCGTTCCAAAAGTATTGTTTATTTTTTGAGTTCACAATTCTCCCCTTAGGATTCGCATATTGATGTTTATCCTTTCCTTCCACACCTTATCGATACCTTTGCAGATACGATGCCAGAAAGAAACGTAATATATTTATTCCTATAATATCATCCTGATAACCAAATAAACAACTATACGCGAAGAGGGGTATTTTCCAGAATTACGGAATATTACTCGCGAATACCGGACTTACGGGTTGCTTGTTGCTTAAAAATCCATTTTTCCGGCATATTCAGAATAATGAAGCTAAGCGATCTCCTCTCTCCTTTCAACGTCGCAACTCTGGATCATGGAATCACTCATGAGGTACGTGCCGATGAAGAGGGAAAACACGGTTTTACCATACGGGGGACACAATAGTGGCACAAAAACAAAAAAAGGGTCTAAGCCATAATGGCTTAAACCCTTGATTTTGCTGGCGGGGCCGACCGGGCTCGAACCGGCGACCTCCGGCGTGACAGGCCGGCATTCTAACCAACTGAACTACGACCCCGAAGAATGACTATTAATGTGGTAGGCGGAACAGGGATCGAACCTGTGACCCTCGGCTTGTAAGGCCGATGCTCTCCCAGCTGAGCTACCCGCCCACAATCAACAGTGGAAGAGTATTTACCAATTTCACTTTATGGCGTCAAGCAAAAAAGCTTAGACTGCAAAGTTATTCTCCGGGATTCTCCGCTCAAACAGACAAGAACATCCGCCTGCGGCATACCTCATGCTTAAATCAATACAACAATGCAATATTATTTAATATAATAGCACATAAAAACCATTATTTGCTCCGAAAAAAAACAGAGAAAACGTTGCGGCCCTCTCCGAAAAAGAGTGCTTCACGCCAGGGAAAACGGTCACCGGCCATTGTTGCCGGGTCGTTAACGCCAGGTCTCCGAAGCACCGAAGAACAAGGCTCTCTATAAGATTTCATGGTGCGGAAAATCTCAAGAATCAATTTTTGAAAGCGTTTATAGCGTTTTCCCCTTGTCTGATGCCGAATAATGCACACTTTTCCTAGGACAGGATACATTCATTGCAGCAGATGTCCCTTTCTCTGATGTGTATACTTTGAGAAACGATAACAAGAATCAAGACATGAGGTGTAAAGTTACTGAAATATCAGCACTTAAAGACAGTACGAGAACGCAGGCCTTGATGATTCAAGGCACCAGGACAATCAACCGTCATGAACAATCACCATACGTGAACAATCAACCTTTGGAGAAAAACTATGGCCCGGATCACCTTAAAAGGAAACCCCTTTTCCACTTCCGGCAATCTGCCGGGTATCAGTCTTACAGCCCCTTCATTCTCACTGACGAAATCGGATCTTTCGGAGTGCAGCCTGGAAACATATAAAGGAAAGACAGTCGTATTGAATATCTTCCCCAGTATCGACACCCCCGTCTGTGCGTCATCGGTTCGCAAGTTCAATGAGGCGGCCAGCGGTCTCGAAGATACCGTGGTCCTCTGCATTTCAGCGGATTTACCTTTTGCTCACACACGTTTCTGCGAGGGCGAGGGCCTGAAAAACGTTATTCCGCTTTCAGCCTTTCGTTCGCCGGGTTTTGGCGCAAACTACGGACTGACAATAGCAGACGGTCCCTTAGCAGGCCTTTTGGCCAGGGCCGTTATCGTTATCGATCCAGGCGGCAAGATTGCCTACACCGAACTGGTGCCGGAAATCGCCCAGGAACCCGATTATGCCGCCGCGCTCAACAGTCTCAACAGTCTTCGAAAGTAGCTCTTTTTCATAAATCTTCCTGCACAGGGGTTTTAACGGAGGAAGAGACAGTATCGTAAAAACGCAGGGCGCGGATGCGGTTGCCCTGACCCTGCGTTTTTCTTCCGCCCCCCTTCTCGTAAGAACACTCTCTTCGATACCATCGAAACAACTGCCCAAAAGACATTGTCCACGTGATCGCCCGTCCGCCCTCCTGCGCTTTATCCTTGCTCTGCGATATGGGCACAGAGGGATACAATGCCCCTGGGACGGCGTACCCTTTTAAAAAGCCCTTATCCACGGAGAACTTAGGTGAATCCCCCCGCAAGGCCTGATAAAAAAACATAATATACCTTGTGATTCTGGATACATGAAAAGCATTACGAAAACATCGGCTATTGGGAGAAAGCCCTGTCTCTTACCCTGTTACCATTGATCTTGAACTTTGTTATTGATTGTGTTAAGCATTTTAATTATCTGCTTCAAAAACGAAAAATCTCTTTTATTTTTAGCGAGGTGACATTATATCCAGAGAAGCATCTTAACACATGTAAAGAAGCATCTTAACACTTGCTCAATATAGCGCGCGGCTGAATTGAAAGAAGGCATGCGAATTACTAATCCATCAGCACATTTTCTAAGGAGTAACCATGGGAACTGTCACGAACAAGAAGAGTGGGTCGGTTATGGTTGTAGGGGCAGGTATAGCAGGCATGCAGGCATCGCTTGACCTGGCTGAATCAGGATATTATGTCTATCTTGTTGAAAAATCGTCGGCGATTGGCGGGGTCATGTCGCAACTCGACAAGACCTTTCCGACCAACGACTGTGCAATGTGAGTAATCTCACCAAAACTGGTCGAGGTCGGCCGTCATCTGAACATTGAGCTTCTGACAAATACTGAAATACTCGGTCTCGAAGGCGAGCCGGGGAATTTCACCGCAAAAATCCACAAAAATCCTCGGTATGTCGATCCGCTTAAATGCACGAGCTGCGGAGAATGCGCCAAGGTCTGTCCCGTTTCCCTTCCCAACGAATACAATGAAAACATAGGCTTGCGTGGGGCGATTTTCAAGCAATACCCCCAGGCCATCCCCGGAGCATTCGGCATCAGCAAGCGAGGCACGGCGCCGTGCAAGGCCACCTGCCCGGCCCATGTCAGCATCCAGGGCTATATCGCCCTGATCAGGGACGGCAGGTACGAGCA